>Ga0256407_10011108_pt1 | contig 12516 bp, 15 predicted proteins | sample RumenRJG_04DNA_FD_193489 | JGI IMG/M metagenome (GOLD analysis project Ga0256407, IMG submission 193489) | Bovine rumen microbial communities from Lethbridge, Alberta, Canada - RJG_04 | ecosystem: Host-associated > Mammals > Digestive system > Stomach > Rumen | place: Canada: Alberta... | reverse complement strand
GACTACTATAACAATGAGCGCATCCAGGCAAAAACAAAATGGATGCCACCCGTAAAATACAGGTTGGCATCCATGGGTTGAGCCTCGATCATAAATCAATGTGTCCAGGAAACTGGGTACATATCACATGCACATCGGATTTTTGTATTTCCGGATTATTTTCTGATCCGTTCGTCAACATTCCACTGTCATCTTGTCAGGATTTCCCACATTTCTCCCATCGCGTCAAAGTAATGCTCCGGGAAGGCATTGTCCCCGCGGGCCAGTACCCGTGTTCCGTCCGTCAGGGTAATCTCCAGCCAGAAACCTTCCCCGTCCAGCACATAATCCCGGGATTCCGCAAACCCGTCCCAGGAGGCCACGTCATACCGGTCGATCACATCCATGAGGGCCTTCGCCGCAGCATCGCTGAAAGGCTCCGCGGGTTCCTCGCTGACGGATACGTAGTATCCATCTTTATCCAGCGTGATCCGGTACGAATCGTAGTTGATCTCCCCGTTCCGGTATACATAGAAGAAGGAAATGGCTCGCACGGGCGTCAGGGTTACATGCAGGTCTTCATCCACGGAGACAGTGTAGATACTGTCTTCGTTTTCCATGACGGGAGATCTTCCGTAGATGGTGACCGTGGTACTTCCGGGCTTCAGGCCTGTGAAGGTGACAATGTAGTCGAAGGATGCCCCGTCGATCTCCTCGGCATGCTCTTCATACACATACCTTGTCCCGCAGCGGACAACGGACGGGTCGTCTACTTTGGCGGTGTATTCATATCCTCCGCCGGCGAAGGAGGAAAAGTAAAGAACGGCTTCCTCCTCTTTCAGGGCGTCTTCCTCCGCTCCGCAGCAGGCCAGGCACAGCAACACGGCCAGCAGGAACAGGATGGCAGCAAAAAGCTTCCCGTGTTTCATATAATCTTCCTTCCCTTCACAGCCGCCGGGCGTCGTTCCGCCCTTTCCCTTTCCGGATGCGGCATATCCCGCCGGGACCGGTTCAGCGGCGGGTTCAGATTGAACGTGACTTCCTGTTTTCAAGTTTATCCCGGGATCCTGGCCCTGTCAACGCCGGTCCCGTCCCGCAGTCTCCCGGTCCGTCTCCCGCAGCCGTTCCAGCCACCGCAGCACGCATCCGGATTCGCAGAAGTACATCAGCGCCCCGTCGCAAAACCGCTCCGCCCGCACCGCGCCCAGCAGCAGCGCGAACACCGTCTTCCCGTCCAGGGCGGATACATCCGCCTCCCTCATCGAACCTTTGCTCCAGGCGATCCCATGGTCATACAGGATCCGGCTGTAGTCCCCGAAACCCTCCTCCCGGTGGTCGTCCGCGAAGCAGAAGATTTTTTCCGTCAGTGTCCGTATGTCCCAGCTGTACAGGACAAACGGCGGGATATCGTCATGGCCTCCGAGCCGCTCCCCGTAGAAACCTTTCCCCACCGCCGGGATGAACGCTGTCAGTGATTCGTACATACATGTGCCCCTTTCTGATCATTAAAACCGGTTTCCGCCCGGTCCGGCACCCTGATTGTATGGAAAAAGATGCTGCATTTTTCCGGCATGCGGCATCCGTTTACATGGCACTGTGTAATTGTTCAAAAGAAAGAATCCTTGTTATTCAACGCTTCCAGGCTCCGGACGAGGCCGGTTCCATTCTGTGATGTAATCACCTCGGAATGGATTTTTCTCCTTTGGTTCTTCGGGAGATAGGATTATTTCATCAGGCTCCGGATGCTCTGTCCGATGCCTCCGTCCTCCAGGTCACCCAGGTCGATGATCCGGATGTTCAGTTCTGCTGCCCGGTTCCGGGCGGACGCCCCTGCCGGCTCCGCGGTCACGATGGCCGCCCGGGCGATCTCCCCGCCGAAGCGGTCCCGCAGCACGGCCAGTTCGTTCAGCGCCTCCGTCCGGATCATGCACGTTTTGCAGCTGATGAACACCGGCGTAATCCCCCTCGTACACATCACGTCCAGTTCGTTGGATACAGCATGGTCCTTCCCATCCCCGTTCCAGTCCACCACCGCGCTCGTCCGCACGTCGCTGAACAGCCCGCTGTCCAGGCACGCTTTGTACACATACAGTTCCAGTACGCTTCCCACGTCCCGCAGCCACGCGCGGACCTGGGGATCCCGGAAACAGAAGGACACGCGCTCTCCGGGGATGATCTCCAGCCCGGAAATCATCAGGATCTTTTCCAGGTCCCGCAGGGCGTCCTCCGGCGCGTCCAGCCGCGCGCCGTGTTCCCCTTTCACCGTATAGCCGCCTTCCACGCTCAGCGAATAGCTGCCGTCCTCCCGGGCCGGCGAAATCCGCTGAATGTAGTTCACGATCCGGTCCCATTTCCGCCTGTACCGCAGGAAAACCTCAAAGAAAGGATCGATATCCTTCATATAGCGCTCCAGAATGCCGTTGTCCACCCGGCCCTGCCGCATGGATCCGCCCGCCATCAGGAAACAGTCCTCCACCGAGAAGGAGATCCCGCAGGGGAACCCGTGCATGGATTCCGCGTTCTGGATGCTGTAAAACCGGTTCTGCGTCCGGCTGTAGGTCACCACCGGGATCTTCGCTTCCGCGCAGGCCAGCCCCGCCGCGAACAGCACCGCGTCCGTCCCGCCGGTGATGTCCATCACCGCCTCCGGGTGTTTCCGCAGCACCGCCCGGAATACCGCCAGCACCGCCCCGGTGTCATAGATGTTCACTTCCCGGAAGGCCAGCCGCACCCGGAGCCCCCGGTGGCGGAAGTAATCCTCCAGCTGCTTCTCCGCATGCTTCGCCGTCCCCTCCGGGCAGACATAGACCACCTGCTCCGGGCGGAAGATCTCCACCCCCAGCACGTTTTCCAGCGGGCGCTCGTCCAGCAGTTCGACCAGCGTTTTCGCGTCCATCCTTATTCTTCCTTCCCGGTCTTTTCCCGGTCTTCTTCCTTTTTCTTCGCGCGCTTTCCAAGGATCTTGTTGATCCACAGGTCCGTGAAGAAATCCCCGATTTCCGCCAGGATTTCAATCAGGATATCCATTCAGGTCATGCCTCCCCGTGTGTTCCTCTGGCATATTTTACCACGGATCCGCATCCCTGCCAAACCGTCCCCCTTTATTTCCGTTCCCTGTCTGTCAGACGTGCCGGCAGGAGGTTTTTTCGGGTAGCCGATAATTTTTTATTCTGTACTGCCACCCCCCGTTTCTCTGCGTATCAACATATGTAAACAAAATATTGAGGAATGCGGGCCCGAAGAAAGCGGCCCGGCGAAAGGAGATCATCCCATGAATGCGAAGAAGAATGTGAAAAAGATCCTGGTTGTTGCCCTGGTTATTGCCCTGGCTGCCCTGGCCTGTGTGCTCTGCACGTCCTGCTCAAAGCCCGCGGAGACGAAAGCGGAGGAAGCGAAGATTGCCGTGAAGATCGTGAACAAAACCGGCGAAGAAGTCACCGAGGTCAGAATGGCGGAGCGCGCCGGCGATAAGAACCAGGTCTGGACCGGCGGCCCGATCGAGGATGGCGGCGAAGTGGTCCTCACCATCAATACCGTCCTGGACAACGGCGCCCCGAATGTCGAATTTGCCTTTACCACCAAGAGTGTCCAGGGGTTCCATACCTCCATCGAAACCAAGGGCGACAAGACCGTCACCCTCGTGGCGGATCCGGAAGGCGGCGTCCGTGCGGACATTGAAACCAGCAACTGATCCGTTTCCGGTTTCTGAAACCGTTCCCTTCCCCGGTTTGCCCGCGGCCGTGCCCTGTGCCGGCCGCGGTTTTTTTGGTCTCCCGGGGCGATCCCCCGGCTGCGGGCTTTTCCGGCGCCGTTTCCTGTCTTTCCGCAGAAAAAAGCGGCAGAGCTTCCGCCCTGCCGCTCAGGTCTCCTGTTCTTCCTTTTCACCGGTCTCTTCTTCAGCTTTTTCTCCGTGCGCTGCGGAAATTTCCGCGGGTCCTGCCGTCAGAAACCGTGTTCCTCCAGGTATGCTTTCGCCTCTTCCTCCGTCAGTACCTGTGTGTCCGGTGCGACGGAGCGGATATAATCCATTTCCTGGTGTGCCGCCTGGCCGTCCTCGTAGGTCGTGCTGTATGCGTAGAGGGCGTATGCCAGCTGGTAGTCCCCCTCTTCGATGGCCATGAAGCCCTGCCGCCGTAACCACTGGGCTTTGTACTCGTTTCCTTCAAGCTACGGAGCGATCTGTGCCAGCCAGCTCTTTGCGGATTCATAGTCCCGCATGGCGATATACGCCTCGACGATTTCAAACGTCGCCAGCGGGTCGTTCTCCTTGATCTCCAGGCACTTTTTGTACGCTTCGACAGCTTCCTCCAGCCTGCCCTCGTCGAACAGCGCGAATCCTTCCTGGAAATACTTCCGGTATTCCTCGTCCCCTTCGACCGTTCGGATACCGTCGCCGTACTGCGAGTAGGCGGCATCCTCAATCTCCGGTTCGTACTGCACGATATAGTCGATGCAGATGTCCGCGGCCACGGGCACGTCCTCCGCCGGGAACTCGGAGAACACTGCTTTCATCGTTTCCTTGACAGCCGGCCGGCTTTTGGCCTGGGCCGGGAGTTCCTCCATGTGCAGGATCTCCCAGACATAGGCATAGAAGGTCGAGCACAGGTCCAGCCCCCGGTCGATGAAGATGTCATCCACCCCGACGATGGCTTTGTACAGCTGCTTCATCAGATCCGTCATCTCTTCCGGCCCGCCGTAAAAAAAGTTCCCGACAAGCTCCGGGTCGATATAGCCGTAGATCTTTTCGCAGTACACGGCGACCTCCTCCGGCTTTTCGAAGATGTTTCGCTCCGCCGGATTTGCCTGCTGGCCTTCCATCAGTCCCGGAAGCACCTTGAAGTTCAGCGCCGGTTCCGTCGCGGTCTCCGCCAGGGCTCCGCCGGCTCCCAGGCACAGCAGTGCAGCGGCAAGCAGCAGGGAAATGAATCTGGTCATGCGGTTCATGGTCGTTCCTCCTGTATATGGAATTGTCGCGGGGATCTGTATTGATTGTACCGGATTGCACGAACTTTGTAAATCCGCCCGCTTTCACAGGGTTGGACGTCCGGAAATGCCCTTTGGTTCCCTGCCGTCCGCGTCCGGGAGAATTCCGGGGCAGGTTTTTCCCCTGCCATGAAAACGGAAAGTTTCAGGGAATATCCACGATCAGGATCTGTTCTTCGTCATAAGGGATTCTTTCGGTTACTGTGCCGTCCCGGAATCGGAAAGATCCGCCGTGATTGACCGGATTCCGGTCAATGGGATTGATCATCAGGGTGTCTCCGGATACCAGCAGCGCCTGCTCTGCATATTCATCCAGGGCTCCGTTTTCCCATTCTTCCGGCGTGTAATTGACATATACCGGCCAGATCAGGAGATGATCCGTTTTAAACCGTTCCGGAGCATCCCACAGGTCGCCGCACAGCGCCGGCATGATCTTTTTCCCGTACAGTTCAAAGGGTCCTGTGTCGTTTCCCTCGCAGTAATGGAAATCCGTCCGGGTGTATTCCTTCCATCCCCGGGATACCCGCCGGTAGTTATGTACAATCTCCCCGCCGGCCAGCACGATGCAGGAAGAGTAGAGGCGGTCCTGCTCCTTTTCAATATATCCCGTCAGCAGGGCCTGCCCGTACCGTTCCGTCAGTTTTCGCAGATACAGGATGGTCTCCGAAGACTGCTCCACTGCCATATGCCGGTCTTTTTCATAATCCCAACACAGCGAATCAAAGCCCTGGAGAAAGGCTTCCCCGAAGCAAAGCAGGTCGGCTTTCCCCTGTGTCTCCTGCATGGCGCGCTCAATCTGGCGGATATTGAACTGCACATCCCTGTTTTCGCACCTGTACGATGCAAGTCCGATCTTCATAATACTCCTCCATATCCCTTCATCGCCGGAAACTCACCCTCTGGAAAGCCGGCTGGGAAGAGATGATCTTTTTCTGCACGTAATGTGGAACGATAAAGACGGTCTTTTTCGTTCCGTTCCGCCCTTCCTTTTTTCGTTTCAGTTCAGGAGATCCTCTTCCCTGCCCGGCAGCTTTTACGTTACGCGGTCAGCTTGTAAACCCGGGACCTGATCATGATCGGGTTTCCGCCGGCATCTTCCTTATACGCGTCGTCAACGGTTTCAATCAGTTGAAAGCCCAGTCGCTCAAGAAGTCTTGATGACGCTGTGTTCCTCTCATCGCAATCCCCGTAAATCTCTTGAACGTGAAGGTCTTCGGTCAGATGGCGCACAACTTCTTTTGCCGCTTCAAACGCATAACCCCGGTGCCAGAATCTCGGGTTAAAATCGAAGTCGATGGAATACTCCGTTTCCCCATCCTCTTCATCGTCCCAGTATCCGACACTTCCAATGAGTTCTCCGGTTGCCTTCAGGACGACAGCCATTCTGTTGTCCATGTCTTTCCATTCGGACAGTCCTTCAGCGACATCCTCAACGGTCTGCGGCCAGAAATCCTCGTACCTCGACACCTCTTCATCTGAAAAATATTCATGTACGGCAGGCACATCGTCCATCGTATAGTTTCGCAGTATCAGCCTTTCCGTTTCAAAGTGGATCATCTGTTACGCCTCCTTTTTGATCGTCATATGACTCAGAGACATCCTCCGGTTTTGCGTGCCGGGGCATCCCGGCAAACCGGAAAATGTCATAAAGCACCTTTCGGACAGTTCCTTACACACTCCATGCATAAGATACATTCCGTTCCGTTTTCTCGCTTCCTCGAATTATCGGTCACATCCACATTCATCGGGCAGACACGTTTGCATTTCCCGCAGGAGATGCACTTTTCCTTGTCACATTTCAAACGAATCAGGGAAAAATAACTCATCGGCTTCATGAAAACCGTAACCGGACAGATGTATTTGCAGAAAGCCCGGTTGTCCCGGAAGGCAAATGCAAGGATGATCCCTGCCGTATAATACAGGATGTTGCCGATGATAAACGCCCAGAACATGATTCTCTCCATGTTTTCGGCATGTGCGAGAAACAATGCCGCAACAAAGATGAGCGCGGCTGCGAAGGTGATATACCTGATCCATCCCAGTTTCCTTCGCGGCTGTTTGGGTACTTTATACGGCAGGAAATCCAGTACCATGGCCGTCCAGCAGGCATATCCGCACCACCCGCGTCCGAATATCAGCGGTCCGAATATCTTCGCCACGGCATAATGGATGGTTGCCGCTTCAAACACGCCTGTAAACAGATAATACCAGAATCCTTCGATCTGCATGTTTTCATTACAGATCAGTCCGAGATAAACCAGCATGTACAGCCCTACAAGCAGCTGGACAATGCGCCGGGCATGCCTGTATTTTCTGATGAACAGAAAGACGCCCAGCGAAACAGACAGGCCAATGTAGCTGAAATTGAACAGATAGAACAGATTGTCCTTTGTCAGCCATAAGGTGATTGCGATTGTTTCAAATACAATCAGCATAATGATTGGCATCGCGTATTTCTTCATCCCTGTATCCCCACACTTTCCGAAAGCCGCCATTCCGCCTGTGTTCCGGGTCGAATTCTTCATCACCTTCACATAATACCATACAGCCGCCTGTTCCAAAAACAAAAAACTCCCCGCAAAGCCCGTCAATCCGGACTCTGCGGGGACGCTGCATGCTCAGGCGCTGGCCTGAACGGTCAAACATAATCGTTCTTTTATCGTGCCGGGGCAGTGATAGTTTCCGTTTCCGGTTTTTTCGTGTTTCCACGTCTTTTCGCACATGAATCCTGCCCGGAAAACCCAAAATGAACTTAACCGGGCGGCTTTCACAGCCGCCTTGTTTTGAAAGGATCCCGTATGATATTATCCTTCCTCCGACCCCCGGAGAATGCTGATCATCTTCCGGTTGATCTCCTCCGCCCGCTCATGGTTCAGCCCGTGGCCGGCTTTTTCATAGAACACTGCTTTCATATGGTTCTGTTCCAGGACTTCTCTTCCGCCGATTTTCTCGAACGGATCTTCCGTTCCGACCAGATAGGTTACCTTGTCCCGGATCTGTCCCACCTCTTCCGGGGTGAAAGCGTGCAGCTTATGATATCCCATGGCCATGTTGTTGAAGCCCTTCAGCAGGCTTTTGTAATGGGCCATGATTTCCCGGTTTTCCGTGAATACGGCGTAGTTCTCCCCGCTCAGTTTCTTGAGCAGTTTTGTCACGTTTTTATTCGTCGGGAACAGCGCCTCCGGCAGGAAGATCTTCATCATCGCCGCCATGGAGTTTTTCTTTCCCCCCACCGGTACGGTGCCGGATATGCTGATGGTCTTCATCACCCGTTCCGGGCGCATCAGCGTGTAAATCTGCACCAGGTATCCGCCCATGGATACGCCCGCAAAGAAGGCTTTTTCAATTCCCAGTGCGTCCAGCACTCCGTCGATCCAGCGGACGTTGTCGAATTCCTTGTTGTAGTTTTCGTTAGGCGCACTCTTCCCCGGACCGCCTATCGTGTCGATGGCGTAAAGGCGGAAATGCTTCCCCAGCTCCGGCGCGTTGTAGATCCACATCAGCGCGGAGTCATCTCCCACCCCGTGGAAAAGCACCAATGCCGGACCTTCCTCCGCCCCGCATTCAATCACGTGGGTGGTTCCGTACTCTGTCTCAACATTTCTTTCCTTTTTCTCACACTGCCAGGAGGCCAGGAGCCTGTCATAGGTTTCCAGGATTGCCTGTCCGCTCTTTTCACTTCTGTACTTTTTCATTTTCCGTTTTCTCCGTCATCCGTAAATACTCTGTTATAAAAAGCAGTCAGGTCCCGGGACAACCTGTCCGTATCCCCGGTGAAATAGCCCAGCATGACGATTCCGTGATACTCCCCGGCCAGCCGGTCCGCGTCTGTGTCCCGGATTTCCCCGCGGCCGGCCAGCAGTTCAAACACTTTCGCTTCATGCGCCATCGGGCCGGCAAACATCATCCTCTGCCAGGCTTCCTCCGCCGCAGGTTCATGGAAACGTTCGCTCTCCAGCATCCGGAGCAGGGGATCAATCTGTTCATGCCGGAGATAAGCCGTGACGTACATGACCCCGGCACGGACAAAGGGTTCACATTCCACCTTTTCCGTGCTGCTCAGTATCCGGAAAAAGGAGTCCCGTGCTTTCGCGGTCAGTTCATCTGCCCGGACAATCATGTCCCGGACCAGGGCCTGTTTGCTCTTGTAATAGTGATAGATTGTACTGACACTGATGCCGGCAGCCTCCGCCAGGTCCCGCATAGAGACAGCTGCAAACCCTCTTTCGGAAAAGAGCTTCAGCGCCTCCCGGATAATCAGTTCCTTCCTGTTTTCTCTCGGCATGGTATCCTCCTGTACGCAAAAACGATATCGAACGTTCGTTCGATATCGTATCCTTTTTCTTTGAATCTGTCAAGCACAGTCAAAGATCCGCTCGCTCTTCAATCATCCAGGGAATCTTCATCCGTTAATGTACGTATCACGCGGCAGGGATTACCCGCGGCCAGGCTGCGTGGAGGAATATCCCTCGTAACGACACTGCCCGCTCCGATTACGCTGCCTTCTCCGACAGTTACGCCGCCGCAGACCACCACGTTTGAGGCAATCCAGCAGTCGTCCTCAATGGTAATGGGTTTGGCATATTCCAGATTATAAAAGCGTCCGTTTTCATCCTGGCGGACATTGCGCTCCTTTGGCAGCAGGGGATGCATGGGTGTGGCGAGTGTTACGTTGGGACCGATCAGCACATTATTGCCGATATGCACAGGACACACGTCAAGGCAGGTAAAGTTGAAATTGGCACCGCAGAACTTGCCGAAGGTGGTATTACAGCCATAGTCAAAGTAGATGGGAGCCTGTAAAGAAGGCAGATTTGGAGTGTTGCACAGCAGTTCCTTCAGCACGGCTTCCTTTTTCTCAGGTTCGTCTTCGTCAATCTGGTTATACTGCCTGGCAAGTTTGCGCGCTTTCACCAGTAAAGCACTCAATTCATGATTGGAAGGGTCATACAGCATTCCAGCAAGCATTTTTTCTTTTTCAGTCATATCCATTTCTCCTCAGATCCCGATTTGTTGTCAGTTTATTAAATTCAAAGTTTTCCGGGAAATCCCGGCCTGCTTTCCCGGTTCCAATAATAGCATCAGAAAAGCGCCTTCGCAAAGAGGCGCTCATGGGAATCCTTTTCCGGTTATCCGGAATTTGTCTTAATCTTTTCTGCACGTTATCTGAAACTGCCCGTTTTCCTCCTTCAGGGAAACGATATCAAGACCGGCGTTCTCCAATAGCTGACGGATCGAATCGGAAGATTGCACGTCCTGTTTTACTATGCCGTAGGAAGTATGGATTTTCTTGTCAGCAAACTGAATATCCAGGTCAGCAACAAAAGGCTCCGGATAAGCCGCAGGGATCGTGCAGTCCCAGATGCACAGCGTTCCCCCGGCTTTCAGGACACGGGTGGCTTCACAGATCGCCTTTCCCTGTGTTTTTTCTGTCATGTACATCAGCGTATAGAAAAATGTCACGTTATCAAACGAACCATCGGCGAACGACAGCTCCTCAGCATCCATCAGCAGCTTTGTACAGCAGTTCGGCGCCTCGTCAAGTTCTTCCTGACAATTATCTATTGCAGTGACCCTGTCGCCGTATACGCGTCCTATAACAGCTTCGCCGCCTCCGCCTATATCAAGGATCGAGCCTTTCAGATCAGGTTTTATTTCCAAAGTCATTTTACCCTCACATATCCCGGTTTTTTCCGGAACCCCTCCGTCCGCAAAGGCAAATTCAAAGATGACGCTGTCTTCCTGCCTGTTTTCATGCCCGGTGTCCGTTCCGGTCACTGCCCCGCCCATGCGCCGGTAGAACCGCATGGCATTTTCATTATGGGGGTTGCAGTTGCAGGCAAAACGGTCGGTCCCTCTTTCCGCGCAGTAGGCCTTCAGGATCCCGAAGGCCTGTCTGCCGATCCCCCTGTGCTGGTACTCCCGTACCACATACAGGGAATGCAGCCATACCCCGGTGTCCGTTTCCCGGAAAATGAGATATCCGATGTTCACGCCGCCGCATCGGATCAGGTATACCATGAAGGACGGGTCTGAAATCCTTCGCAGGTCGCGTTCCCGGTGCCATTCATAGTCGAAACCGTCGATAGCTGTGTCCGGATAAATGCCCCGGTACGTTGTATCCCAGATCCTCTGCCGCAGCCTGCCGATAGACTCCGCGTCTCCGGCTTTTGCCGGGACAAATTCAACCTGTTCCGTCATTGCCTTTCCTTTCCCTGAATCCCGGTTGCTGCACAGGGCATTTCCGGATTTGCCCTGCATCACACAAGACACAATACAATATTGATCAGTATCAGGATATGCAGCACAATATGGTACAGATCCGGAACCAGTCTTTTGTCACTCATGGGGAAAATGCGATTACTTTCCCGGAAGCAATCATTATATCCCTGCAGTTTCCGTTCGCTTGCGCCGAATATCGTATAATACCAGTGGCACATGAATTGTACGATAAACCAGAGCGTCAGGATTCCAAACAGTATCCATTTCCCGGCCGGCTGAAACCAATGAAACAAAACGATACCAAGGCTGTACAGGCAGAGCACGGCAAACTCGGCACTTTTGGTTCCGACACCTTCTACAAGAAGGTATTTTCCGATCCTGTATGTGATCGTACATCCCAGGAACCATATCCATAAAACAACCTGGCAGATTATTGTTATTGCCATAGTCGGAAACCTCCCTGTGAAAGATAATCCAAAGCCGGAAACTCAGCATCCGGAAAACAGCTTCCGGATTTTGTTCAATCCGTTTCCCGGCAGGCGGTATTTTACGGGATTTGCGATCCGGTGAACGCTCTACCGTCTGCGCCCTTCCCTGTGGAAAAAGTATCCGAGGTTGATTCTGACCTCCCTGCGGCCGATGTCGTTGTTTGTATAACAGCAGGTATCAAAACCGATCAGTTCGAACCCCTGGTGAAGGTAGAAGCCGATGGCGTTTGTATTGCAGGATTGCGTCTCCAGGATAATGGCGCGCCTTTTCTGCCGGACGGCAACTTCCTTTGCCTGATCCATCAGCCTCTTTCCGATGCCTTGTCCCCGAAGCGCTTCGCTTACCCATAATTCGGTAACCATGAGTCTGTTTGACCACTCCTCAGGACAGACTTCAATACAAGCCAGCATTTCCCCGGTATCGCTCACAACACCGTAGGCTTCCGCCCCTTCCCAGTGATCCTGGTACAGTGAATCGGGGAAATCATATTCCTCCGGCGAATGAACGATCTCCTTTTCCGCCGGTTTCCGGACAATGGAAACCGTGCATCCTTCGCTGGTTAACGGGCTCAGTTCAAGGTCATAATAGCTGTCGCTTCTGGTGGTCAGGGGGATGGCGGTGCCTTTCCACCGGTCTTCAGGCAATGCGATGATATCATACTGCATGATTCTTTTCCTCCGCAAAACTGGAATTTCCTGAACAGATTATACCGGGCTTATATTTGCTACTATAACAGCCGGAGAATAAGCAACACTCCGGTTGTTTTATTTTCCTTCTTGTTACCTAAGCTACAATAAGGACGGGTAATGGATTGACCTGTAATTATATTTGGACTGTACGTCC
>Ga0256407_10011107_pt1 | contig 12517 bp, 17 predicted proteins | sample RumenRJG_04DNA_FD_193489 | JGI IMG/M metagenome (GOLD analysis project Ga0256407, IMG submission 193489) | Bovine rumen microbial communities from Lethbridge, Alberta, Canada - RJG_04 | ecosystem: Host-associated > Mammals > Digestive system > Stomach > Rumen | place: Canada: Alberta... | reverse complement strand
TCGTCATCGTCGTTTTTTCGGCTCGGGTTCTGGTGCAGAGCCATCCAGATGTTCAGGTTGCGCTCTTCAGCCAGCGAGCCGAAGTCGTTCAGTATCTTGGTGATGCTCTCCTCGTCGTTGATTGAGGATAGCAGGTCGCGCAGACCGTCCACGAACACCACGTCGGGCTGGATAGCATCCACGGCCAACCGAATCATGTCGTAGCGCTTGCGGTGTACCGCCACGCCATCGTTGGTCGGCATATTCTTCAGCCACAGCACCGAGAACCGATCGCCGGGGAATGGCTGGCTCGTGTCCTGACCGCAGAGCCAGTGCACGCGCCTTAATACCTTGGCGCTGCTCAGCTTCTCCATCTCCGTGTCGATGTAGAGCACCTTTGGCGGATGACCGAGGAACTCCAGCGTGCGGTCGGGCACTCGTAAGCCTGGCAGATACTGCTTGGTGCGCTCGTTGCCGTCGCAACCGAGTATCGCCGCCATCAGCTGGGCTATCAGGAACGTCTTACCATTCTTGCGCTGTCCGCTGATGGCACCGAAACCTCCTATCTTACCAAATCCCACCTCATTAAATTCGAGGATGTGATATGGCTCGGGATAGTTCAGCCGCGGGTCCAATAAGTACGGCCGCAATGTGTCCCATCGTATCTCGTCCGGCGTTCGCATCGGCGGCATGTTATTGTTGTTTTCTTCTTGCATAGTTCCTTGTTATTTTTCTGCTTCGTCGTCGTCCTCCTCGTCGACTATCTGGTCGGATGTAATATCGAAGTCCTTCAGACTCAGCTCCTTCAGCATGCCGTCCTGATGTGCTCGGGCGTGAAGCGCGGCCAGTGCATCGGTCAGCGAACTTTTGCCCAGGGTGCAGTCCTTTGCCAGTCGGCATAGTCGCAACACGCGACGGCGCTCGTCTATCAGTCGCTTGGAGATGTTTCGATACTTCCTGCTGATGTGGTCCTTCTCGCGCTGCACCTTCTGCATCTCCTTGTGGATTGCCTTCGTGTTGTGGAACTCCAGAGCCGAGTCGATGAAATTCTTGATGGTGTCGGTGTCAAGCTGCTCAGTCATCTTCAGTCCTACGTGCACCATTATGCCCTCCAGTAACTTTTCGGGACTGAAGTACATATACTCGTGTCGATGGCCCTCGATGCTGAGTGAGTAACCATTGGGCAGTGTCTTCACGCTGATGCGTGGCATTTTCTTTGGTCGTCCCATGCTCAATCCTCCCCGATGATCCATTCCTTGATAGTGAACAGCAGGCCCTCGATGTAGAGTGCCAGACAGATGGCCAAAGCTATCGGCCAAAGCAATGCCACGAAGATGGCAAACGGTATGCGGTAGCAGTTAGGGCGCGACAGGCGCTCGACCACCAGCACAAACGAAATGGCCACACCAACCATATACACAATCGGTGCGATGTCCCAAAATCCTAACATCATAAATTCTCGCGTTTTTTAGTTATTACTTGTCTTCCTTATATTGGTAGACGCTTGTCACTTTTGGCTCCAGAGCCTTGCCGAGCCACCCCGTGGGGGTGGACTCAGCGAAGTATTCATCAGAATGGCAGATCATCGTTGGCGTCATTTTGGGCCGTCTGAACGGCGATTGGTTGTGCGGCGGTCTGTTGTGCACCTGCGGGTGCGTTCGCGGCTCCTGCGGCCTTATTTGCGTGCTGTACGCTCTCAAACTTGTAGAGCCGCATCTCGTTGATGGTCACCTGAGTTCCGTCCTGCTTGGTCACGGTCTTGGCCTTGTGGCCGAATCCGCAAATAACCTCCAGCCCTTCCTTCAGATGGGGCATGATGTCGGTGTTGAAGGTTTCCAACACTACCGAGTCGGCAAAGCGGTCGGTGGGGTTCTCAAAATACTCAAATACGAACGGCTGAGCATACCACTCATTGCCCGTTCTGGTGCTTGTTCCCTGTCTCATGGGCAGCACCTTGGCTATACGTCCTTGAAATTCCATGTTATATATTTTTTAAAAAAGTTACGGCAGCAGATTGACTAAAATGCAAACCAACACGAACAAGAATGGAGCCACGATAGCAATCATAAATAGCTCGAACTTGCTCAAACCATCGGACATCATGTCCTTCTCGAAAATCTCAAATAATTCTTTCATAATCGTATATATTTAAGTGTTCAACATTTCCGTAAAAAATTTCCGGCTATCTTCACAGACCACCGGAATGAGCTCAAACTAAAATAATATGAATTTAAAATAATAACTTTTAGATGAGATATAAAACTAGTGGCCACAGGTGGAGTCGAACCACCCTCCCTGCTATCACCTCTGTGCGAGCGTGACCGGTGCTCTACCGATGAACTATGTGGCCGGATGAGCCCGCCTTGCGGCAGGGCTCCCCAATTATATAATATGCTTATTGTGAAACATTCACCGAAGCCGTCTTAACTGTTTTGCCGCGCCTTGCAGCATCCCTTTCTCTCCAGTGTATATCTTATGATCTGCTTTCTGACATTGCTCTGTGTTCTCCCTGCGGGCTTGCAACCGCCATTGGCCACATTACTGTCTTTTGACCGCGCTGCTTGCCTCTGCCTTCCGGCTGCTTGCTTCGACGCACCGCCACCACTCCGTGACGTACCCATCCACCTCCTTGAATCGGCCCGTGGGCCTATCATCTTGGTGCCACTTCCTGGCTTCCTCCGACCTGTGAGCGATTTCGTTGCCCTTAACTCGTAAGGGGCGTTCAGTACACTTCCTGTTAGCCGGCCTATCGCTTACGCTCTTCCAGTACCTATTTTTGTCGCCCCATCGGTTTTTAGGGCAGGCCGATCACGTCGACCCTCAGTCTATTCGCACCCGCTGATGTTGGTGGTTCTCAGGTACAGACCCCTGATGGTCTTAGTGGAGTGGGGCAGGACTCGAACCTGCGACCAAAGACTTCAGCATTATAGTCTTTCGGCTTAATCCGCCAATGCTAAGCTCTACCTTTTTCTGAGCTACCCACCCAAATATGTCGTGGTTTAGATGTTTAGGTTTTTATTTGAAAACCAGCGGGCCGTCGCGGATGGCTGGTCGTAAGGTCTATTAAGTTGTTGATTGGATAACCATTTCAGGAATGGGGTGCGGCCGCCGCCGCAGTGATAAAACTAGATACGTTACGTTCTTTGAAATTACATTATTAATATTATAAACTCGCTTTTTAGCCAACCACAGCCAGGCACTTCAGATGCTCTATCTCGCCCGTGGCGAACATCCGCTGTATCTTGTTCCTGGCATACAGTCTTGATGTCTGATGGTCGCGGCCCTGCTCGTCCGTCACCATCGGCTGCTTGTGCGGCAGCGCGTGGCCATATCTCTCCAGCCACGACTTCTTGAAGGTGCCGAAGTACTGGCACAGCTGGTCAGCCGTCAGCCATACCTCTTGGTACATCTCCATCTCTTCCTCCATCGTGCGACGAACCACAGCCTTCAGTTCCATCATCTCCTCTCGCGTCATCATAGTTCCTATTATTTGATTCGTTTAACTGATATTGCAACATTCTTGATGTCCTTACCGTGGGACCATTCGCCCAGGCCCAAGTTCTTCAGCTGGGTCAGGGTAGATGCTACCGACTGGAGTTTCGTCTTCTCAGTCAGATTGAATACTCGGGTAGTTCCAACCCTCATATCCAGCAGCTCTTTGCGTGTTACCTTAACTTGTGCCATATTCTTAAACTTTATTAATTATCAGATATTTGTGTAATATTTCCAGCTTTATTTTTTACCTTTGCACCCGTTTTAGGTACGTTTCGCGCTTTAAGTGCGTTTTAGGCTCGTTTCAGGCTGGGTTTTTAAACTTTATTGATTTCGAGTGCAAATATAAAATAAAAAAACGAAACCGCGTGTGTATTTGTGGTGATTTGTGGTTAATTTTAACTATAATTAAGTATAATCGTGGTTTTTCGAGATGATTTAAGGTGATTATGGGGATAAAAAATGATTTTTTTGCGGCTGCGTTCGATTGGCTGGTTAAAAACAAAGGTATAGATGGACAGAAGGGGTTGGCTGAAGCTACTGGCATCAGCGTCAACACCATCTCGCGTATTATGACGGGCAAGGTTGATCCGTCGGATGATACGCTCAGAAAACTCGCAGACAAATTTGGGTTTAATATGCAATGGCTTCGTGGTAATAAGGAGGCACCCATGTTTGCTGACTGCGACACGAATCAACACAATTTGCAATCCGATAATAACCATGAATCACCACAAGTGGATGGTGATTTGTGTAGAAAAGCATTGGAGAACGATGCAAACATCATCGCCTCACTCCGTAAGGATATAGAATACTATCAGCAGATGGTGCTCGATAAAGATTCTCTCATTCAGGAACACAACGAACAAATCATCGCCCTGCAAATCGCCAACACGCGACTCACCACCGAGTTGGACCATACAAAGGTAACTTTGAACGCCGTCCGCAATAACTACGACGCCAAGCTCGACGAACTTGCCCAGCGCGATCGTCTCATCGCCATGCTCCAGGGCGTCATCGAGTCCGGCAAATCTTCGGGCATAAATTCCCACATCCCCGGTGTGGCCGAAGGTGAATCGCACTCCTTATACGTCACCGACGACCCAGTTGTTTCCCCATCCAAATAAAAATATCTAAATGAACATGCGTCAAACCCGCATAAAACCAAGCGACTCCATTCCCGCACACCAACTCCCTCCAGCTCCACTTTTGAAATTTTGGGAGTACTGCGGAAAATGGGCGGATTGGCCGTAGATATGGGCGGTTCGAGAGATGCGGGCAGATGTGATATGAATCGCAAATCGCCGCAAATCGCCGCAAAATGAGCCAAATGTTTTACCAAACGTTTCCCCAGTGTTTTACCAAGGGCACCGAAATGGGGAAACATTGGGGAAACATTTTGAAAAAGTGGGGAAACATTTCCCCGCTGAGAGATAAAAAACGAGATGTAAGGAACTGTAAACAGAAGATGAAATGATAAGAATATCACTGGTATATGATCACCATAAGCGCACGCCGAAAGGGGAAGAAGGTCCCGTCGAGGTGCGTGTAACCGTCAACAGAAAACCATACTATATTAATACGGGTGTGCGCGTGCGTAAAGAACGACTCGTGGGTAATTGCATCCGCGATGATGAGCACTCGAACGATGCCGACCTGCTGAATGAGCGCTTAACCACGATCATCGGCTTGGTGGAAAAAGAAGTGAACCGATGTCTGGAGCAACGCATGCCCATAAACGTGGCCGACATCAGGGATAGGGTGTGGGATATTGCTGCCGATAAAAAAGACGATGGCGACGAGCCCACACTGATAAAATGGATTAAGGACTATGTGGCCACGGCTGACATGGCAAAGAACACGCGCCTACACTATCTGACCGTTACGCGGCGACTGATGGAGTATGGGAAGATTCTGCGATGGGAACACCTGACGGTGGACAATATATATGCGTGGGATGTGTGGCTCAGGCACCAAGAAGTGCCGCTGACGAAAAACCAGAAGGCAGCCGGACTGGAGCCGCAGCTTATATCGAGTGACTCGGTGTATAATTACCACAAGTATCTGAAATCGGCCATCAATAAGGCGATGAAGTTCCGAATACTGGCGGTGAATCCATACGACCAGCTGAAGGGGACATTTAAGCGAACCAAGCGCGACGTGGTGGACTACTTGACCGAGGATCAGATGCGGAAGGTGATGGAACTGACGCCGGTACCTGGCAGTCAGGCTGCAATGGCGCTCGATCTGTTTATCTTCCAGATGTTCACGGGCTTGTCCTACTCAGACACACAGATTTTCGACATCTCGCAATATCGACAGATAGACGGCAAGTGGCTCCACATTGGTCAGCGAGTGAAGACGGGTGTGCCTTACGTGAGTCAACTGCTGCCGCCGGTGGTGGAGATGCTGGAGCGCAACGGGTGGCAGGTGCCAAAGATGAACAACCAGCGATATAATCAGATGCTTAAGGCCATCGGGATGGTGATAGGTATCGAGAATCTGCACTCGCACATGGGCCGGCACACGTTCGCCACGTATATGCTGTCGAACGGGGCTAAAATAGAAAACGTGAGCCGCATGCTCGGCCACACGAACATCACCCAGACTCAGCGATACGCCAAGGTGCTGGCGAAGGATGTGCATGATGACTTTGATAAGATAGCGAAAAAATTAAAATCTAAAAAATAAATGTTATGGTGTTTTGGATTGTAATTATTGTAGGTGGGTTGATTCTGTTGGTGTTTATGGTTGATAGCAACCGCTCGCATGAAGATGTGCAGAAGGAGATAGCGGTGAATATGTATGGCGGAATGCCGGCGGTCACATCAGGGATAGAAGAACCGAAGCCGGGACTATCGGCCACGCTCGAACTGCTGCGACAGGCGACTATCATGGAGGACGCCGAAACGATTGGCGATATAAATAATAATACCTACGACGGCAAGCTGCCCGAGCGCCGCAGCGATGGCGGGTGGTTGTCGGTTTATGATAATCTGCGCATCCTGGGGATTGCAGGCATCAACCATCGGCAGCGTATTGGTAGCTATCTGGGTAGGGTAGACGTGGCGTTGGTGCCTGAGCCTACCAATGAGTTCGACCCGTGCGCTATCAAGGTAGTGGCCGAGGATGGTCACCACCTTGGCTATGTGCACTACGACCAAACCCCGATGGTGCGTGCGTGGGCCAAAGACCATTTTCCAAAACTTGCCGTGGCATTTATCGACGAAAAAGAAGATGAAACTGATGGCCACAAGTATTTTGTGGGCTATATATACTTAATTAAAACTAAATTGCAAAATGAAAAAGTATCTAATGTGGGCGATGGCGGGGGCCTTAACACTCGCCAGTTGTGAAAAGGTAGAGATTATTAATGGTCAGGATGACGCGGGCGAAACGGGAACCGCTGCCGATCCGAAAACGAAAAACAAGACAGCCGTGGTGCGATTCTCGGTGGATCAATGGGACGTATCGACTGAGCCGATGTACGGGGCCAAGACTCGCGCTGTGACGGCTACGGAGGCGAACATGACGGATATATGGTTGATGGCATACAGTGCCGACACGATGGCCGCTATGGTGCACCAGCAGAGCACCGACGAGAACTTCGGCTCGATAACCATGAACTTAAAATATGGCAAATACTACTTTTATTGCGTATCGAGTCGCGGCATTAATGCTGTGGTTGATAAGGTGAGTAAGACCATCACCTGGGGCTCGGTGCGCGATACGTTCTGGAATGTGGATAGTCTGAACATCCGCGCGAACACCAGCGAGAGCACCAGCAAAACCATCACCCTGAGTCGAGTGGTGGGCCGCGCCATACTCCAGCTAACTGACTTGGTGCCTGAAGGTGCTCAGCAGGTAACGTTCAAGCCCTCGCACTGGTACTATGGATTATGCTACCTTAACGGTGAGCCTACTGCCGACAGCGATGCCGAGATAGCTGTGGACATTCCCGCCAGTTACATCGGTCAGCAGGGATTGCGGGTATCATATATGTCGCTCAGTCCTGCTGACGATTGGACCACCGGCATGGAGATAGCGATGAAGGGTGCGGGCGATGCCGTGCTTGGCAGCGTGACGTTGAGCGATGTGCTGATGGGGCGCAACAAGACGGTGACTATGACTGGCGCTCTGCTGAGTGCTACTCGCTCGTTGGGTGTCAACCTGAATGACACGTGGGGTGACTCTAACGTGATTTCCTGGTAGACAATAAAAGCAGGGCCTTAAAACCCTGCTTTTTCGTTCTCCTCGCGCATCATCTGGCGCAGTCGCTCCACCTCCTCGTCGGTCGGCATAGCCGGGGTGCCGTCGTCGTTGGTTGACTTGCGCTCCCACGGGAATTTTATCCACTCATTCACTGTTGGCGGCGTCTCCTTGCTTCCCATGCAGTAGTGCGCGTTGTATGCCACCAGTCGTGCCTGTTCCCATCCGTGGTGGTGTCGGGCGTTGTAGCCTCGGATGATACTCTTCACCTCCCACCAAACGAGCTCATGCAGAAACTCGTGACGCGAAAAACCTATCTCGCCCACAAACATTTGGTAAAGTTCGTGGGCGGTTGTTAGTTTTTTTGCTGTTCCTCGTCCTCGGTTTCGTCAGCGGGTTTTCCATCCTTTGGCTCCACCTCGGGGATGTTGAAGAACTTGGCGCTCAGCTCCATCACGGCCACGTAAGCCTTCACGATGTCCTGAGCTGCCTGCCATGTGTCGGCGTTGGCCAACTTCTCAATGGTGAGGTCGGAATTCTCGTCGGCTGCAAACACGGCTGAGATTATCAGCGCTATGCGCGACTTGAATGTGTCGAATGTTTCACCAAAAAAACTCTTGCCGATGATTTCCTCGAAGTTCATCATCGTTTTTAGGGTGAACACGATGGGGTACTGTTTGCCGCCGATTGTGATTTCTTTCTGTTGCATAGTTCCTTTTGTTTAAAATGTTAATTACTCTGTGTACTGCGTCAGATCGGCGCTGCCGGTGAATTTGGCTGTAGCCTGGCTCACCTGCTCGTTCTGTGCGGTGAAGTTCAGGTCGCTCAGTATGGCGCGGCCCGTCCACTGCATCGCGTTGGCGATGGCGTCGCGGTTCTTCTCGCCTGCGGCTCCTGCGGTCTGACTGAATCGCACCAGATACTCCAGTCCTGGTTGTAGTGCGTCGGCCGATACAGCGTCCTCGTCGGTCTCGTCGATGATGAGTGCATCCACCTGCACGTCCCAGTTCAGGCCCGTTACCTCCTTAATCAGCCAGTCGTCCTCGGTGTCTTTGGTCGTATCTTCCTCCACGACCGCCGAAACGTGTACCACGCAGTTTGTGGCAGCGGCCACGCACTTCAGATGCTCGTCGTCGGGGCCTATTAGTATGCGAAGGTTTTGTCCCTTGATTGTTGCCATGTTGTTCTTTTGCTAAATGTTAGAAAAAGCACCTCGCCTCCTGAGGTGGGGCGAGGCGCTTGGAAAATAGTAATATATGCGAGAGATAGGTCCTGATTGCCTATGACAGCGCTCCGGTGCCTTGGAACTGCACGGTGAATGTTGAGTTCTGTCGGTTCTGTGCTGTTATCTGGATGTCCGAGATGTATGCAGAACCTGAGCGCTTGATGGTGGCATTCTGACCTGTGCGATTGTTGGTGCCTGCGGTCTGGTCGAATGTCAATGTGACGGGTGTCTTATTGATCATCACGCTCATCAGATCGGTTGCCAGTTCGCCGTTGCTTCCGTTGTCAGTCAGAGTCACCAGAGCGTCGGTCTGCGCATCCCACGACAGTCCAACCACCTCCTGCTCCTGCCAGTCGCCAGTAGAGTCTTTAGTAGACCTATCCTCCAGCTGAGCGCTGATGTGGAACTGACAGCTGGTCGCCATTGCAATGCACTTGCCGCCTACCATCACACGAAGATTTTGTCCTTTAATCGTTCCCATTGTCGTATAGTTTATTTTCGACGTCGCACTGGTAGATCATCACAGAATGATAACAAGGCTTCATCCAGTCCCACTCCACGCCGGTAGTCTGTAACGATTGCAGATAGGGAATCTCCTCACCCTTGTCGTCCATACCCTTGATGTAGTTGGCGATGGCCTTGCGCACCATGCGGATTAGCTGCTTCACCTGTTTGGGGTTTTTGGCAGCCACATCCACGCTGGCTTGCACTCTGTCCTCGTCGGCCTCCCATTCCATATCCTTGGAGGTGGGCTGATTGGTCAGTCCGTCGTCGGTGATGATGATATTGGGCAGCTGTGTATTGTCCTTTTCATCGGGAGCTACCTCAAAGCAGGTGCTCTCGATACGACCTCCAACAGCCAGTACCACCTCTGCATCAGCCATCAGGGCATTAAAAAAGAGTTCGTCGAGTTCGATTGCCATACTTAGTGCTTCGTCGGGGTTATTTTATATTGTTTACTTATCCTTCCCGGGATAGGAACCGGCTGACTTGTCAACCTTTGCTGTTGCATTGGAGCAGCCAGCCGGCAGGAACTATCCCAGAAGAAGAAGACCGAAGAGATTATGACTTAGCGTAGAGCACGAATGCGTCGGCACCGTCCTTCAGCACGGTCATTGAGAAGTCAGCATTGATAGTTACGATAACCTCGTCTGTGTCGGCTGCAACAGCACTTCCGCCATCAATCGAAAGACGAATGTTTCCGTGCTGCATGGTTGGCATATAAGCGAAGTTACCAAGGCCGATGTTATGGCCTGAGAGAGCACCCTTCTGAGTGCTGCGGTTGATGGCGTTGTCCACGAATACAGGAACACCCAGCAGTTTGCCATCGTTACCGATAAGCATGATGCCTGAACCCTGGTCCATAGGAGTAACCTTCATTGTCCAGTAGTCCTCAGCGCCCATCACGAACAGACAGTTGTTGAGCTTCAGGTTGCGCTTGGCAATCTTGGCGATCATCTCTGCAGCAGTCTCCTTAGAGAATGTGCTGTAGGTGCCGGCCTGTTTACCAGGTACATAACCCTCCTGTCCGTAGGTACCGCTCTCAGTGTCCTGTGCAAAACCACCGTACAGAGTCTCGGTAGCCTTGGTGGTAGAAGCAGCAGCCCAGTTGATCTTGTCGCGGATGGCATCGGATACGTGCTTCACGATGTAACCCTGCAGATCGAAGTTGCTGTTCTCCAGCATCTGGTTAGAGAAACGAACACGGAGAGTCAAGCGGTTCTGCACGGGACTCTGCTTGTCGAGTGAGATAGTGCGCTCGGTGGTGTGTGCCAACTCGTTGGCGAACACTGCCTCCACGCCACCAGCGAATGCCCACTGAATCTTGTTGCCTACGACACCAGTAGTCATAGGTACGCCAGCGGCTGCCAGGATGTCGGCATCCTTGCGCTCGGTGTCGATCAGCTCCTTCACCTCGATACCCTGAACGTAGCCCTCAGTACCCTGATAACCACCACTCTGTGGGCCGTATGACATCGACTCACGATTCATTGGGATAGAGAATGCACTGCCCTTCTTAGCGGCACGCAGGAACTCGCGGAGCTCTGCGTTCTTGCTCTTGGGCTGTGCAGGCTGCTGCAACTGGGCGATCTGCATCTCACGGATAGCATCGTCCATCTCATCCTTAATGTTAGCTACTTCGCGCTTCAGCTGAGTCATCTCAGCCTTCTGCTCGTCTGTTAATTCACGTACCTGTGAGAGTTCTCCCAGGCGGTCGCGCTTCTCACGGAGTTGCGCTTTCAATTCGTTAATCTTTTTCATTCTTAAACTCGAATTTAAAGGTGAATACTATGTTATTAATTGAAACTTTCGTCGATGTCGAGCAACAGTGCATCGATTTCGCGGTGCAGCTGGTCCTGCTCGCGCTGCTTGGCTTCCTCGACCTCGCGCTTCTGCTGCTCCTCCAGATGGTTGTCAGGATGCTGTTCGCGGTAGAGTTCGCGCACGCCTACCGATGTGGTAGGATATGCGGGGTTCATAGCTAACGTCAGGGCTGTGACTCTCTCGAAAGCGGTGTGCCTGATGACGTACTCAGTCTTTCCGTCAGCTGCTTTACGTTCGCTAACCTCGTAGTCTTTCGGGTAGAACTCGAAAGAGCATCCCTGATACGTTCCATTCTCTGTGAGTGCCTGGGCTCGCTTTCCGAGGTCGCAGTCGGGCACGTCTGCCTCAAAATGGAGGCCGTCCTTTCGGGACTCGACGCGCAGGGAGTTTGGTGTTCTCGCAAATGATTCATCTCTATTGTGCAATAAGTTGATAGCCATATCCTGCTTGGCAATGAAGTCAGGAGCGATGCACGACTGAGCGATCACTTCAATCTCGCGGTAGTCGCTGCCCTCCCACAGCACCGTTTCCTGCTCTGTGACGATGGCAACGCCCTCGATGGTCTTACCCTTGTCCTCGCTCTCTCGAATCGAGAACTGTCCGGCGCTGTAGTGTTCGCGCTTCTCGGTGGGTGTGATTTTTGGTTTCTTATCCATATCCTTTTTCAATTACTATCTACATTACTTCGATTTATGTGTTTTGGGTTTACTAATCTTTTTCGCGGGGTCTTCCACCGTTTCAAAAAGATTTGGGTTAGGCACTGTAATTTCCTGATAGGTCTGTCCGGTCTGTTTCGAGCGGATTAGATAGCCTGGGTCGGCGATGAGCTTGGTGTAGCCCCATCGCGCACTTTGTTTCGTGATATGTTCCATCATCTTAATATGATTTGGTAATTTGTCGTAAAACTCCTGAAGTATCTCCACCTTCTCATCGGTCATCGAGTTCCAGCTGAAGAAATAATCGCAGCAGGTAGCCAGTCGTTTCTCGGTCCATTCCTGTGGATTGGGGTAGCCTCGCTGGTTTTTCCACACATACTCTTCTGCGGTCTTGGTGAAGTAATGAGCGATGTAGGCCACGCTCTTCTCATCGTTGTCGCTGATGCTCTTCTGCTGCTGGGGTGTACCGTTGGGGTTTACCACCTTCATCTGCGGCTGAGTCGGACAATGTGGATCGAGAAATTCCATGCCGCTGATGCCACCACGCACCCACGACTTTACATGGCACATTTCCGGCTTCTTTTGTGGTGCGGGCTTGGTGAATCGTTCCCACATGGGGCGTGGATCATAA
>Ga0256407_10011106_pt1 | contig 12517 bp, 8 predicted proteins | sample RumenRJG_04DNA_FD_193489 | JGI IMG/M metagenome (GOLD analysis project Ga0256407, IMG submission 193489) | Bovine rumen microbial communities from Lethbridge, Alberta, Canada - RJG_04 | ecosystem: Host-associated > Mammals > Digestive system > Stomach > Rumen | place: Canada: Alberta | collected... | reverse complement strand
TATATAATGTTGTAAATTAGTTGTATTAAATGTTTTTTTGAATGATAAAATAAAAATATAATTTATAATATTATATTAAATATTTATTACTATAAGTTTTTATTTCAATATTTAATTTTTATCGTTTTTTTCACTTATTTTACTTATAAAAAAAATTTATATAAATAATTTTATTTTCCTATATTAAAAATAATAAATAAATTATTTGAAGAAGATAAAAAAAATCAAAAATTAATGAAAAAAAAAATTTTTTGAAAAAGATAATTTTAATTTAAAATAAATGGCAGAAAACGATGTAAAAAAAAATATTAAAATAACCTAATTTTAGCTTGCTTTCGCAATAAGCATGTCCCCAAAAGAAGAACCACCAATCGAAAATAAAAAAGAAGAAAAAAAACAAGAAACTTTAGAAGAAAAAATAACAAATTCAGAAACTGAAAAAAAGAGAGAAAGTAGAATAGAAAATTTTATAAAAAATTCATCTCACCCAATGATATGTTTATTTACAATATTATTTAAATTATTATCTCTTTTATCATTTACAATATTAGATAAAATTACAGATAAAAAAAGTGTAATATATTTAACAACAATATTATTTGGCTCAGCTGATTTTTGGGTAGTAAAAAATTTATCAGGTCGTTTACTGGTTGGTTTAAGATGGTGGAATGAAGTAAAAGAAAATGGAGAAGAAGTTTGGATTTTTGAAAGTAAAAATGAAAAAAAAGAATCAACAAGTGATAAAAGTGTTTTTTGGATTTGTTTATATTTTACTCCTATTATTTGGTTTATTTTAATTATTTTTAATATTTTTCAACCAGCAAGATTTATTATTGGATTAATTTGTTTAATTTTTAGTGGGACTAATTTATATGGGTATTTTAAATGTTCTAGAGATCAACAAAGTAAATTAAAAAATTTTGGAGGGAAATTAGCTGTTAATACTATTAAGAAAGGGGCCAAGAAAGGATTGGAAATTGCTAGTGAACAAAAATAAAATTTTTTGAATTTAATTTGATTTTTTTATTATAGTTAAATATATTTAAATTTTTATTTATTTTTTTTTAAATTTTTTTTTAGTTATTTAAGATTTTGAGATTTTGTTTTTGAAAATGAAATGTTGTTTTTTTATTTACATTGTTTATCATTTGGGGATAAATATATTATTTTGTTTTCATTGTCAATTATTGAAAATGTTGTTCTTACTTCTTTTTTTAATATGTTATATAATTTAATAGTATTAATGAAAGTTTCATTTACTTTTAATTTTTTTATTTTACTTAATAAAGAACCTTCATAAAATAATTCATCATCAGGAATAAAATCATTTGTTATAAATTCATCTTTATTAATTTCATAAAAATAAATATACATTTTTAAATTATTTTTTTCATTATCTGTATTATTAATAAAAGAATATGTAATTTCATTATATTCAATATCAGAATTTACAATTTTATTAATTGAAATTCTCATTTCTAAAACTTTTTCTTTATTTAATAAATTATCATAATTTTGAAATGCATCAATTAAAATAAATTTACCATTAATTTTTGCATTATTTAAAAAATTCCAATAAATAATTAAATCAGATAAATCAATTGAATTATCAATTAATAATGTTATTTCCATTGAATAATTACAATCTATTATTTCATTTAATATATTTTTCTTTTGATTATTATTAACAATTTTAAATTCAATTTTATTCTGATTATTATTCATTATATTAAATGAACAATATTTAAATTCAGTTCCATAAATTAATGTAAAATCTTTTTTAATTCTTGAATCTAATTTTATTAAATATTTAATATTATCACTTTCAATTTTAGGATAGATATTTATATTTTTAAAATCTAAGATTGGCTTGGTATTAATATTTTTATGATAAAAAATATAAGGTTTTAATATTATTTCTTCATTTATTGTTTCTTTTTCATTTAATTTTGAAACATAATAAACTCTAAATTCAATTTTGTGATTTGTTTTTAAATGTAAATATAAATAATTTAACTTATATATTTCTCCAATATCAATTAATGGTTTATCATCATTTTTTTTTAAATAAATTTCCTTTAAACAAATTTTACTATTATTTTTTTTATAAACAAAAATATAACATTTTATTTCATCAATTGGATATTTATTATTACATTTTAATGAAAAATTAAATTCATATTCCTGATACTCAAATAAACTAATTGAATCATCTGAAAAGTCAACAATTAATTTATCATCAAATGAAATATCAATTAAAGGAATTTCTTTATAAATTTGAATATTTCTTAAAGAAATTAATTCATTTTTTTTACTTTTACTTTGAATATTATAAAAAGGATCATTAATATAATTATCATAAGTGGAATAAAATCCTTTTCCATTAAAATCAACAAATTGATTACTTGTAATATTTCCAATATCATAACTTAATCCAATTATATCAATTTTTCCTTCATTAATTAATTTAATTTTCAAAATTACTTCAATTGAACTTTCTGGTGATATAATAATATTTGAAGGATAACTTAATGGTTTATTTGCTTGATTTGTCTTAAATATTAACATAACTTTAGTTAATGTTAATTCAATTTTTAAAATATTATTAAATTTAATTTTTACATATTGATATGAATTTTTTGTCCAAAAATAATTTATTTTATTATCTTTTTCCCATGGATTAAATATAAATATTTCATTATCTTTTTTTATTATATTTGGATTTTTTTCAATATCAAATTTTATTATTGAAGAAATTGGTATAATCTTTAATAGAATTGGCATTTTTATTAATGATAATTTTAATTTAGTTTGAATATACATTGAATTTTTAATTATATCATCATATATTTCTTCTTGAATTGATGAATTAAGATAATCATTTAATGCTTGTAAATATGAAATATAATATGATAAAAATAAATTTATTTCTCCAATTTCAATCATATAATTTATTATAGCTAAATAAATTTTTTTTTGAATAATATTCCATTTATTATTAAGTGAAAAATTTCTCAATTTATCATATTGATTTACAATATAAATATTATTATCTTTCTGAATTTTTTTCTTTTTATATTCTATCATTTTGCTTTTATCTTCATATTTTTTACATATATATAATTTTATTTTTTTATATTTGAAAATGTTCAAATTAAGTTTGTCAAAATCTTCAATAGAATTTATTTGAAATTGATAAATATCAAAAATTAAATAACTTTTTTTGATATTATTTATTAAATGAATTACCATATTTTTCATTCCTTTTTCATATTCACAATCTAAAATACTATAATATAAACTTAATTTTTCATATCGAAATAAATTTTTTATTTTATATAAAATAATTGTTTTGAGATGATACATTAATGAATCTTTATTATTTGAAATTCTTTTTGAGTTTTCATGTATTTTTTTAATTAATATTAAAAATTTCGGAAATTTTTCATCAAAATATAAATAATATGTACATAATCTTAAAATACAATTATTTTCATATTCAAATTGTTTTATTTTATTATAATCTTTTATACATTCTGAAAATAATTTATTTATTTCTGAATTATATATTAATGAATTTGATAAATAATAATCATTATAAAATTTTAAAATTGCCAAACATTCTTTTAATTTAATTTTTTCAAAACTATGTTTCATTTTATCAAGAAGTAATTCTAAAGAATATATTGATATATTATAATTTTGAATTTGAATATATTCTTCTATTCTATTTATTATTTCTGTTGTTTGTTTAATTGTTAAAGAATTTTTTTTAAATAATGGTTTTTTATTATTAACATTTAATTTCATTAAATTAATAATTTCAATCATATTAAATTGAAAAATTTTTTTAAAAGTATTTTCATTAAAATCGCAATATATAATGCCATTTTCATATTTTGGAATTGAAATTTTCTTTTCTATTTTATCTAAATAATCTAGGTAATATTGTTTATTTATTATTATTAATCTAGAATATGATTTTAAATATTTTGTTTCAGACTTTGAAAAATCATTATTATATTGAAATATATATTTTGATTTTTCACTATTATCATTAATTAATGCAATTGTAATAGATATATTAATTAAATCATTTAAAAATATTGAATTCTTCTTAATTGTTTCTATATTGAGTTTTTTTTCTTTTAATTTATTTGTGAAATATTGAGTTTCATCTTGGGATTGAATAATATAAAAAAAATTATATTTTAAATTATTATTAGAATCTATTATTGTTGAATATTCATTTATAATTATTCTCTTAATTTTTTCAAATATATCATAATCTAAAATCATTTCATTTATAATTAGAATTTCACATTTAATTTTATTTAAATCAAATAACATATTTCCATTCTCATTTAGCATTTTGAAAAATTTATTTTAACATATGTAATAATAAATTAAAAAATATACATATTTCAATTTAAAAATTGAAATAGATTTTTTATATACTTTAGTTATTATTTTATATTTAATAAAATTGAATAGAAAAATACAAGAAATAAATAATTTAAAAAGTAAATTCTATTTTTAAAATATTAATAAAAAAATTTTGTCAAATTAAAAAAAATATTTTACTTTTTTATATTAGTTAATAAATATCTGTAATATCTTTATTACTAGAACTTTTTGGTAATATATAATAATCATTTTTAATTTTTATTCCTCTAATTTTATTTTTTAATTTCATATTAAAACATATTTTTTTCTCTTCTTGAAATAAATTATCTCTTTTATTTTCATTATTATCATATAGATCTTCATTTATTAATTCTTGATTTTTTTTTTTCAAATTTTCAGCATTTTTTTTTCCTTGTATATATTTATCAATTAAATCAATAAATCTATCAGTTAAAATTGGAATTGTTTCATTATTTTTATTTAACATTTTCGTAATTTCATATTGATAATTCGCATGAAGTAATAAAAAATGTCTTCTAATACTATCATCTAAATTATTATTAATAGTTTTTAATGATAAAATATTATTATTTATTATCCTTTGAAATAATTTATCTTCAGAAAAACCAAATATTAATTCACTTAATCTTAATAAATTATTTTTCCCATATTTTTCAAATAAATTATTAATACAATATTTTAAATCTTTTAAATCATTTTTATCAATAATATTTTTTTGTAATAATTCATAAAAATCTTTTTTTTTTATAGTATCTTCTTTTTCTTTATTACATAAATTAAAAAAAATCTTCATTTTTTCTTCAGGAGAAGAAATTCTAAAAACTTCAATTCCAGCTATAATATCATTAAAAGAAAGATTATTATCACCATCTTCATCAAAAACCCAAAATATTTTATGAATAAATTCAAGATTTTTTGTAATATTATTATTAATTAATATATTAGAAAAATCTTCAATACTTAATCCAGAATGAAATTCTCTTTGTTTTTTTTCACAAAAATTTAATAAATTTTCTTTAAATTTTTCATCAAATAATCTATTAATTAAATCTTTTTGATTTTCAATAAACCAATTTATTGTTTTACATTTTAATTTAAATATAGTTGCTTTTGTTAAATTATTTTTATTTTTTAAATCATAATTACCATTTAAATAATTATTTAATCCAACTCTTAAAGCTAAAGTTGTTGTATTTAAATTTTTAGTTGAATAATAATTTGAAAATGTTTGATTATATTTTATATATTTTGTATATTGTTTAAATTTTTTTCTTCCTTCTAATCCAATACATGGATTATTTGCAGTATTAATATATTTTTTATAATTTGGATCATTTTCATTTATTATTTTCTTTTTTTTAAAAGTTATTTGTTCATTATTATTTATATTATAATAATTTAAATTATTTGAATTTTTTGCTTTAAATTTTGAATTTTTAATTCTTAAATTTTTATTTATTTCATTCTCATCTTTTGAAATTGGTGAATTTTTTATAAATTTATTCAAATATTCTAATTCATTTTTAATTGTATTTAATGTTATTTTTTTTTTTAAAATTGAATTTGTAGAAGATGAATTACTTAAAAGAGGAAAATATTTATTATCTAATTGTACTGAATTAAATCTCTTTTCACTGTAATTCTTTTTTAAATCTTTTTCATATTTAAATAATGATTTAATATTTTTTTTTGATTTTTTTTTACAAAAAGAATTATTATTAGAAGGAGGGAAATAATTATCATTTAATTTAACTGAATTAAATTTCTTTTCACTAAAATTTTTTTTTAATATATTTAATCTTAATGCTGATTTCCCTTTTTTTTTATTTTCTGAATATGGAATCAAATGTTTTCTTATAAAAACAGGTTTAAATTGTTTAATAAAATATGAGGAAGGATTAGTTTCATTTGAACCAATTAAATCTGAATTTGAACTATTAAATATTGACATTATTAATTTTTATTACTTAATAACTATTTAAATAATTAATTAAAATTATGTTTTAAATAAAATATTTAAATTATTTAAACCTAATTTTTTTTCTTAAAATGTATAATTTGATTCTTTATTACAATCAATCTATAATTTTTCCTTCATTCATTTTAATAATTTATAAATTTAATAATTAATATTTTATATTTTTCAAATTAAAAAATTATTTGAAAAATTAAATAATTAAAAATATTTTGAATGAAATAATTGTTTTATATATCTAATAATAATATATATAATAATATGAATCAATTAACTTTACAAAATGAAATTGAAAAAAAGAAAAAGAACATAGATTCTTTGAAAAGTCAATTAGAACAAATAAAACAAACTAAAAATGAATTAAATTTATTAGAAAATAAAAAAAAAGAAAAGCAAAATGAAATTGAATTATCAGAAAAAAAAATATATGAAGAGGATATAATTTTAAACAATATAAAAAAAAGGAAAAATGAATTAGAAAATCAGATTGAAGAAATAATGAAAGAAATAAAAAAGAAAAAAAAACAGAACATTAAAATGAAAGAAATAATTGAATTAGAAAACAAAATTGAAAATGAAAAAAAAAAAAAAAAAAATTTAAAAAAAAAAAAAAAAAAAAAAAAAAATTAACAAAAAAAAAAAAAAAATAATTATTTTTTTTTCAAAAATAAAATTTAATACAATTATTTTAATCAAAAAATATATAAAAAATATATATTTTAAAATTAAAGTTTTTCTCCACTAAAAGCACCAGGTAATTTAGTAACTCTTTTATCTTTTCCAAAAAATCTTTGAATAATTAAAATTTGAAACAAACTTAACAAAACTAAAATAAATATTTTAGCATAAGATAATTTTTCAATAGAAGTAATCATTTCAGATAAAATAATATGATGTCTTGATCTTCTATCAGTTAAAAATCCTAAATTTTTATCAAAATCATTAATAGCTAATTTTAAATCTTGTACTCCTAAACTCATATTTTTAAATTCTTTATCAATTGCTAAATCTTTAATAATTCCTGTTTCTTGATAACTATAAAATTCGAAAGAAAGATAAAAATCTGCTTTGGTATTTGGATAAAAACATAATTCATATATTCCTAATTCTAATATTTCTGATTTATAATTACCTGATTGTTTTCTATCTTGTTGAAATAATATTTTATTTACATTTTTTTTGGATAATGTTACGAAAATTGATTCTTTTTTACTTGATGATATTATATATGACATTTCTATGTAATCTTGATTTTCTGTTATTTCTTTTTGGAAACAATATCTTTGTTTTGATTTTTGAATTAGTAAAAGAGTTTGATATGTTTTTTTAAATAAAAATATTATTGAAATAATTATTAATTTCATTATTGTTTGATTTTATATATTTTAAATAAAAAAATTATAAAAAAAAAAGGAATTATTTCTTAAAATTTTATTTAATTTTTTTATCTTTTCTAAATATATTTTACATTAATTTAATAATAATATGATTATAACATTTAAAAAAATATAAGAATAATTAATTAATAAATAAAAATTATCACTTTACTCATTATTCATTTGATTATTTAAAGCTTCTTCTTTAAGAATTCTTTCTAAAATAGTAGGAATATATTTTATTTTTTCTTTATTTGAACTATTACTATGCATAGAATTAAAACAATTACAAATAATATCATCAGAATTAGAATTACTAATACTAATACGATAATTTGTATTTGCTTTTTTAATTCTTTTTTTTTTACTATCCATTATTTTATGTGGAAAAAATTCTTCTAAATCTTCTATAAAACTACTTTCATTACTTTCACTTTCTAAATTTTCAATTTGAATATTTTCATCATCTTTTGAATTATTTAAATTTACATTATTATCAAATTCTTCCCAAGTATAATATTTATCTGATAATAAATTAATTATTAAAAATTGAGTTTTTGGTGATACTTCATTTAATATTTTATCAGGTATAATTTTTAATTTTAAAAAATTTTTATTATCTGAATCATCTTCATTTTGTTCTTCATTTATTATTTTTCCTATATCAACTTTAAAATGATGTCTTTTATGACTTTGACTTCTTTTTAATTTTGGTGTATCATATATTTTATTTTTTAAATTTTTTTCATCTTTAAAGATATTATATGATAAATTTAAACTTTCTGGAATATTATTTTCAATATTTGTTGAAACATTTGATGTTTGTTTTGTTATAATTTTTGAATTTACATTTGTATTTGTTAATAATGATTGTGCTTTATCTAAATCCATTTTATTTATTTTAAATATAAATTATAATATTAAAAAAAATACTAAATTTTATTTTTTTTATTTTTCATTTTTTTTAAATTATTATGGATTTTTTATCCTTATCATCAGAATATGAATCATATGTTGAATTTATTAATAATTCTTCAATGACAATGACTTGTTTTATAAATTTTTATACTTCTCTTCAAAATTCTTTTAATATTTTTGCAAAGAATACAAGAGAATCTTTAAATGTACTTTTTACAAATTTAATCCAATTTGATAATCGGTCAACTCTTTCAAAAAAATTTTTTGAATTTTATCGTTTATTTGAAAAATATTTATCAAAATTAGATTTATTATCTGAAAAAATATCAACTCAAATAATTCAACCTACTTTAGATATACAAAAATTTTTTAAGTCAAAAACTGATTCTGAAATGGTTAAATTATCAGAAATAATAAATTCTACAATAAATCAAAAAAAAAAATATGAAATAATAAAACATAATTATTTTGATTGTTCTAAAGCCGCAGAAGCACAAGAAAAAAATTTAATTAAAGTTATGGAACAAGATAAAAATCAACAAAATATAAATTATCAAAATGGAATTTTAACAAAATTAAGAATTGAAGCTACTGAAGAATGTCAAAAATATAAAAATATTTTAAATGAAACTAATAAATTATATGATATTAATAATAATAAATATTTTCCAATAATTAATAATTTAAAAGATTGTGAAGAGAAAAGATTATATTTTTTATATTCAAATTTCCAAAAGTTTATTTCAATATTATCAGAACAGAAAAATTCATTAAATTTTGTTCTTTCAAATTATGGAAATGAGGATATTGTAAAAGTAAAAATTGAAGAAGATATGTTAATGTATCAAGAAAAATTTTCATATATATATAAACCAAATCAAAGATTTATAAAAGAAGATTTTCTTCTTTATGATATATATAGAAGAAATATTGAAACTATTATTAAATCATCTAATAAATTAATTAAACAAAATAATATTCCAATTCCTAATTTAGATATTAATTATATTGGAAATAATACAAAAAATCAAATTAGATTAGATCAAAATGATGAAATAGTTTTTAATAGTATATTTAGTAATAATCCATATAATATAAATAGAAAAATATTTGTTGCATTTGAAAATAAACTTAAAACTGATTGTAATTTTGCACAGAATGTTATTGATAAAATGTTAAATGAAATTTTTAAAAAAGTATTTGTTAAAAGATTTGAAAATAAATCCCAATTTGATAAATTAAGTGATATATTAATTGATATTGCAATGAATTCAAAAATTCAAAATGATTTATTTGATTTAAATTTTGCTATTATTTTTATTGCTGAAAAAACTTATTATTATAATAAAGACACAGACTCTAAATATTATTTATGTAAAGCATTAAGTGAAAAATATGAAAATTTTAGGAATAAATTTTTTTGGAAAAAAATGATTGATTATAAAAAGAAAAAAATGATTGAAATTTTAGTTGAGAAAGAAATTAATCAAATGATAAGAAAAAATAAAATAAATTTAAATCAACCACAAAAAAATTTTCCAATATTTGGTAAAAATAAAATTGTTATTTCTGAAAATGAAACAAAGAAAATAATTGAAAAAATTAAAAAATTAGAATTATTTAATATAATAAGAGATTTTCTAGTTCATTTTGGAAATTTTAATTTAGATTTGCCAAGTTCAAATGATATTATTCTTGAAATTTCCTCAGAAGAAAATTTATCAACAGAACAAATATCATTTTTTGTTTCTTTTATAAATTCAAATATGTATAATATTAAAAATAACAAAATAAAAAAACCAATAAAAAAAACTCATAATAATCAAGATTTAATTATTAATAATAAAATCTTAACTACAAATAATACAAAATTACGTTATATTTTAATAACATTAAATTCATCATTTCGATTTTTAGAAATAAAAGATTATATAAATATTAATTTATTAAATAAAACTTTATATCAAACAACTCAAAAAATAATTTATAAAAAATACTTTTTAAAAGAAGATAAAAATTATGAATTTGAAAAGCATATGAAAATGTATTTTAATATTCTTCATTATAATCCAGATGAAATAATATATGAAACAATATTAAAAGAAGCATTAAATATTAATTTACCAATTATAGATATAATTGAAGTTGATATAATAAGAACATTTTTTGATGAAGATCAAGATAATAATAGAAAAAAATTACATAATATTTTAATTGCAATTGCATATAAATATGAATCAATTGGTTATTGTCAAGGAATGAATTATATTGCTGCTTTTTTTTTAATATTAACAAATGATGAAAAAAAAACTTTTGATATTATGTCATTTTTAATATCAAAAACTAATTATGGAAAATCATTTCAAAATGAATTTGAAATGATTAAAAAATATTATTATGTTTTTGAAAGATTAATTCAAATTTATTTACCTGATTTACATAATGTATTAAGAAAAAATAATGTTGATAGTAGTTATTATATTTCACCTTGGTTTATTACTTTATTTACTTATAATTTATCTGGAAATAATACAAAAATTATTTTAAGAATTATTGATTTATTAATTATTGAAGGATGGGATTCTATAATTAGAGTTGGTTTAGTTTTATTAAAACATTATCAAGATGATTTAATGAAAATGAAATTTGAAGAATTATTGCATTTTTTAATTACTGAATTAAAAGAAAGATATGAATTTTTCCATAATAATAATTTTGATAAATTTATTGATTTATATAATAATATGAAAGTTCCTAAAGGATTAATTAGTAATATTGAAAATGAATATGAAATTGAAAAGAAAGTTTTGAAAATTAGAGAAAAGGATGAAAAGATTCAAAAAGAAAAAGAAAATGAAATAAATATTTAAATATTATATTTATAGAAATATATTTAAATTTTATAAATGTGAAAATTTATTTAAATGTTTTAATAATTATATAATCGATTCAAGTCCAAACATTTCATTAACTTCGTCTTCAAAAGTTTTTTCATTATTAACAATATTTTCACTTGGACCACGGACACTATTATTTTGATTATTAATAATATTAAAATTATTATTATTTTGATTATTATTAATATTCGAATTATTATTATTTTGATTATTAATAATATTAAAATTATTATTATTTTGATTATTATTAATATTCGAATTATTATTATTTTGATTATTAATAATGTTTAAATGATTATTAGAAATATTTGGGAACAACAAATTATTAATTTGATTATTATCATTGCTCTGAAAAATATTATTTGAATTAGAATTATTATTTTCATAATTTTTAACATTTATTACAAAATTATTATTAGAATTATTATTTTGGAATGATTGAGAAAATATATTTTTGTTAGAATCATTTGTATTATTTTTTTTGAAAATATTTCCAGAATTTTGATTATTATTGGAATTAATATTAATATTATTTTGAAAATTATTATTGTTATTTTGATTTGGCTGAAACATATTTGTAATAAATTTGAGTTCCTTATTAAAATTTCCACTATTATTAGAATTGAAATTTTTATTAGAAAAATTGTTTATCTGATTTTGATTATTTTTTTTAATAGAATAGTTTTGATTTCTATTATATTTTTGATTATTATTAAATTGATTCTGAAACATTTGATTACCTCTATTATTATACATTATACTTATATAATAATATTAATAAAAAATAAATATTTAATTTTCAAACAACAATGAGAAAAAAAAATTATTATCAAAATTATTATCAAAATTATAATCAAAAAGCAATACCAGATTATTTTTTAATGATACCATTTGATAATGAAAAATTCATAGAAGGATATAAT
>Ga0256407_10011103_pt1 | contig 12518 bp, 10 predicted proteins | sample RumenRJG_04DNA_FD_193489 | JGI IMG/M metagenome (GOLD analysis project Ga0256407, IMG submission 193489) | Bovine rumen microbial communities from Lethbridge, Alberta, Canada - RJG_04 | ecosystem: Host-associated > Mammals > Digestive system > Stomach > Rumen | place: Canada: Alberta... | reverse complement strand
CATGATGGCCAGCAGGATGATAGTTTTTCTCATTTCGGTCAACAATTGGGGGTTGTGGGTCAGAGTTTCAGTTTCTTGGCAATGCCGTTGTGCGTGACGATGACGATGCCGCCAGCCGGCACTGTGTAGACATTGTGGCCAGCCGACACGCACAGCGTCACGCTGCGGCCGTCCAGGCACACCAGCCGCGCGCTGCCGCCGGTGGCACTCTCGATGACCAGCCTGCCGTCATCGGCATAGATTCGTGTGGCTCGTCCGGTGTCATCGACACCCGTCGTTCCGCTGATGTCCAGCGTCAGCCAGTTGCCGCGGTGGGTGGTCAGGTCGCGCTCGGCCATCGTCACACCGTCGATGCTCAGCACCGCGCCACGCTTTGCCTGCCCCTGCAGGGTCAGTGTGAGCACATCGCCCTGTCCGGCGGCTATCTCATCGGTGCCGAACGATGCGACGATGACCCGTGCCTTGCCCGGGGCGGTCGTCTCGCTGTCGGTGGTCAGCGTGGCCGAGCGGTCGGTGACCCCGGTCTGCACCAGTGTCATCCCCTCGGGCAGTGTCAGGTCGAACTGCATGGCGGCGATGGGACGCGCATTGTCTGTCGCGATTGCCACCTGCGTCAGGCCGTCGGGAAGTGCCTGAGCCGTTGCTGCCACCTCATAGTCGTCGCCTTGTGGCAGGACTGCCGGTGCACGCATGCTTGCGCCAGGCAGCCATTCGGGGTAGATCTCCACCGGGCGCAGCTCCAGGGCGATGTTGGTGATGGCGACCAGGTCGGTCACGCTGATGGTCTCGTCGTGGTTGGCGTTGGCGGCGTCGTCAAAGACCGTGGTCGCGCTGCTGCGGCCCAGAATGCGGTTGGACGTGCACACATAGTCGGCCACGTCGACCGAGCAGTCGGCATTGGCATCGCCCACGATGTAGCTCAGTCTGATGGTCAATGGCTCGCTGGCGACATCGGTGATGTGCTGCGTCTCGTCGGCTTCGGCCAACTCGATGTCACTGCACGTCAGTTCGAAGTCGCCCACCTGGCGGTGGCGAGCATCTTTCAACTTCACCACCAGATGCAACAGCGCGCCCTCGGTCTCCTTGAACGTGTTGTTGGTGGCCGACGAAATCAGCACCAGATATCTGTTGTCGCCTTTCGGCTCGATCTGGACCGTGTGGTTGCGCGACTTGCGGCCGGCATCGAGCCAGGCATCATAGTCACCATACTCGTCTGTGGACAGTGTGAGGACTTCGGGCAGCGTCAGGTAGAACTGCATCGCCGAAATGGCACGTCGGTTGTTCATCTCAATGACCGATTCATACGACACGTCGCTCGAACCCCTGATGTGCAGGAGGGCTTCAGCAAACACAAGTTCAAAATTAGGCAAGTGCTTGATGATGTTGAAATCCTTCCATTGGGCAGTGCTTCTGTATTCCTGCTCTGTGTCCTCATAGACGTACAGCTCGCATGTGCCCGTAGGCACACCGGAGAAGACGCTATTACCCATACTAACCTCAGCAGGATGGTTGATATACGAGTCAATCCTGGTCAGCCCGCTGCAGTCCTCGAATGCCCTGTTGCCGATGGTTGTGACGGAGTTGGGGATGGTGACCGAGGTCAGCCCGCTGCAGCCCCGGAATGCTTCGTTGCCGATGGCAGTGACGGAGTTGGGGATGGTCACCGAGGTCAGCCCGCTGCAGTACCAGAACGCGCCGTCGCCGATGGAGGTGACGGAGTTGCCGATGGTCACCGAGGTCAGCCCGCTGCAGCCAGAGAACGCGTAGTTGCCGATGGAGGTGACGGAGTTGGGGATGGTGACCGAGGTCAGCCCGCTGCAGTTACGCTGTGTATCAATTAGTTTTAATTAAAATGGTAGAAAAGTGATGACGTAGATTCTATGGATGGAGGAAATGATGAAGATTTAACATTTTTAACCTTTCTTTAACTGACGCGAATTCAACTGGCAAGTGCAATCGCACCTTACTATTGGCCAATAAGTACTAAAGGTGTTCACTCTATTATATAATTCATAGTTCTCAGCATTCAAAAAAGGAAATTCATATGATTTTTAGTATCCTCTATTATGAAAAAAACCATATTAGTGTAGCTCCATATACTTTGTAGGATACATTTCTTATTGGATGATCTTGTATTTTCCACCAATTTGATTTTATAGCCTTATCGTTTGGTCTTGCTGTTTTATATTCTTGATATACTTTTTCAGAAATAAGAATAGCTGGATACTTATATTCCTCATTCTTTCGTTCAATACTATCAATTCTTGATAATTCTCTAAGGTGAAGATTTCCATTGAACATGAAAATGTGATGTGCAAAATCTTCTTCATCATAATCTATTACCTTATGGATAGTTCTTGGAACATTATTAAAGAATGGATTTTGAGGTAATATATCTTCTGGAGTTGTATATGAACCTTCAACATGATAATACGTTCTTGTTATTGTTTTGTTGGCGTTGTCAGTCAATCTTGAAGCAAAATTAGCAGGATCCCCAACCCATACTAGCCCTTTATTTTCGTTATTTTCATCCCCCTTTACGGTGACTCCGACTTTTATAACGTTCATCTTACCATAATCAATGCCAATACCACATTTGAAATCATCATTTTTTATGGCTTTATTAATTTCATTTGAGATATGGTTAATAGACACCGCACAATCAACTGCATTTACAAAGCAATTTTCAGACGGAAATACTACCATCACCCGATCACCAATAATATTCCGAACAAATGCGCCATAATGTCGAGCTATCTTGAGCACAGATTTGGTGAAAGCCGTATAAATCTTACCCATCGTTTTTGCTTGATGTGCAGCATTAAGTTTGACAGAATCTCTTATGTCAACAAATAATACGCAAGTATATATAGCCTTGCCCTTTTTGATGCTCCCTTTCTCGTAAGTTAATGTTGAATCTTGTAAAGATGGTACAGATTTTGTATCAGAAAAAGAAAAATCTAAATCAAAAACATCATTGATGTCAGACTTTATTTCTTCCATTATGTCTTTTAGCATATTCATTACTTATATAAATAGAAAGATAATATACGTAACAGCAAACACACAAAGGAAATATATCATATTTCGCAAGCCCAACTTATAATTATCAAACTTGGATTCACATATCACAGAATTAACATAAATTTGAGAGATGAGGTCGGTTGTAGAATCGTATTGGCTGTTTATGAGCATTTCTTTGAATTCTTTATATTTCATACCTGCTATACTACCATAAAAGAAGGCTGATTTTTTTTTCAAGTTTATTCTGCTTAAACTTGCTATAATCAGTTTTTCCAGTAAGAACAAAAATGAGGTAGATAATTGTGCGTGCAGCAAAAAACAGCATAATAACAAATGCAGCAAGCCTAAAAAAATTACACCAATCAAAAAAACCATCTCCTTTGACCCAAAAAGACTTTATTGGTTCTACAAGTCCTGATAATCTTATCACAAAGAAATCAGCTGTAAGAATTAAAGGGAGTAGTACTCCCATAAATGCAAGTAAAATACCTGCCTTTTGGTCACAATTATTTATCCAGTTGTTTACATGCTCAAGTCTTTTAATGAGACTTTCATTGTCTTTAATACTATTCATATTTGAGTCTGAAGGCTTTAAATTGCTCACCAGTTTTTGTGGAGCTAAATACTTCATCAAAACTGTAAGCATAATTACCATTACTAATTTTAGCATGAGGAATATTGTTTATTATAATATCACCCGCATTTCCTGCTGTGCACATTCTTGTTGCCCATACTGCAGGAGTCCCAACAGCGAACATCATCCTATCATATAGAAAAGTCATTATTCCAGAATCAATTCCGATTGATAAGCCAATAGAATCTTGTGGTATCTTCTGAAGATTCTGTTGCCATTGTCCAAAATAAGGTTTACTTTCCTTTTGAATCTTTACACAAACATCAATAACAGTTTGATAAAGATTTTTACGGAACATTTGTGACAAATAAGCATTGAAGTAGCAGATAAAACCATCTCCTGTAAATCTGTCGAAAACACCATTGTTATCTAAAATAATTTTTCTGACTTTTTCGATGTAGAATACCATATTAGATCTATAAGCGTCAGGGCTTGAAGAATAGGTAATTAGGTCTTGAGATTTTCTTATATCTCCAATTATAACAACGGTTTCGCTCTCACTCAATTTGTTTAGGAATAATTTATCTACTTGATCACTAATCTGCCAAGAAAAACGTTCATTCCACTTGACATTATTTTGATGAAATGAGCTCTCTCCAGAAGATTTACACAAAATGGGATTGTATTCTAACTGCACTTTACATAAAAGACATGCAGAAAGACACATAAAAATAGATTGAAGTATGTACCGTGACTTCTCATTATCACTAATGCCCAATTCTGTAGAGGGTATTGGGAATTTTTCATCTCCTTCTGTCCATTCTTTGAGAAATTGATTCACACTATCTATATGTTCCGTGCTATCTGTAGAATTGATATGTAACTCTTTGGTATTCCTAATCGCAGGGTGTTTGTCTGCAACTTTATTGAAAATTTCAAGAAATATTTTTGCCGATTTCTTTGTTTCACTTCGATATAATAGACCCCCAGAAATAGAATACATATTCCATAAATTTTCAAAATTCTGAAGAATAATAAGAAGATTAGTATATAAGAGTTTGTCTTTCATTTTTTCTAAAGTTATATGAATAACATAGTCTCGACAATCCATACCCCATTATTATCCTTGCCTTCACGCTTCAGAATACCTTTCTTCTGCAAAGCTGAAAGGTCGCGTTCGATGGTGCGTTGGCTCACCGACAAAGTCTCCGACATTTGTTTGCCGGTGATTGTCGGAGACTCCTTGATGAGATTGAGGATTTTCTGCTGACGCTCAGTGAGTTTCGTCTCCGACATATCTCCGTCATGGTCTCCGACATTCAGTGTGTCGGCAGTGGCATAGATGATGGTCTGAAATTGGGTTGGAGTAGATTTAAATACAGGTTTCAGTTCTTCCTTATATCCATCTAGTGCTTTGGTCTCATTGCAGATGCGTGTGAGCCCACTACCACGCTTCTCCATATAATCCAATTGTGCCATCACGTTTGCGAGTATGGGATTACGTCTTTCAGAAGAAACATCTGCGATGTTCAAATTCTGTATCAACATTCCATTGTACATACCACCAGGAGATGTTACAGTTAGACGGTCATCATAAATGTCAAGATGAACTTCACCACCCATCACAGTATAGTCTCGGTGGATGAAATGATTAACTATTGCCTCCAGAACGGCACGTTCCGCAATTCAGGTTTGTTCTTTCGGCCATCAGGCAGTTTCTCCCAGCCTCTCTTGGTGTTTGACTTCACAAAGTTCATGGCTTCACGGAGTAGCATAAGGACATTGCCTGTAAACTCTGCATCGTTGATGGCATCGCCCTTTTCCTTACCATCCCATCGTGTACAATAGAGACGTGATTGCCACATGGGACTGTCATCCGCAAACAATGCTCCTGCATTAGTAAGGTTTCCTGTATTAGTGACAAGGCCAAATGAAAGGAGATACTTTTTGTCCCATTCCTGATTGGTGCGCTTTTTGAATGTGTTGGCCAAAATGGTGAAAGAATAGTCCTCAACTTTATAATCCGTATGAAGGGAATCGTAAGTTTTGTTTGAGCCTTTCAGCACTAAGCGAACCGTTTGTTCTGCCGTGGCAGGTATGCTCTCATCACCTACACGGACAAAGGCTACTCTTTGACCATCCCCTACGTAATAATAGGGAGTATAATGGCCTGGGGTTACCTTTAACTGCAAGATGTGTAATCCGTCTATTACATGTGGAATCATTTCCACCTCAGGTAGAGGATCCATATAGTCACGAATCTTACTGCTGATTGTTTCGCAAACATGCTGCACATTATCAAGTCCTTTAACAACGCCATCATTATCTATGCCAAAGAAAAGGGAACCACCCAAGCCATTGGCAAAGGCGCTTAAGCTCTTCAACCAACTCTTAGGTTTCTTTTCTTCAAGCATCACCTTGAAATCGTATGCAGTACATTCCGCTATCAGACTATTCAAATCCATTTGGCAGCTAATCTTATATTTTGGTTGCAAAGGTACAAATTTTAATCGAGAATGAGGCATAGATTTGCCGTTTTGCGCGTTATTTAAGCAAATTTTGCCTAAAAAGGCAACCATATGGGGCTAAAAGTTATGCCAATTGAAGAAATATGTGTACCTTTGTAGCGCATTATGGCTAAAAGCCATCTGTGCAAGACATTAGTTCGGTAGCCACATAATCGCCACCGCATCTGCTACAAGCAAATAATATGGTAAGTGAGGAACAATTGCTGGCAATACGCCAAAAGTTACAGACACTCAAAGAGAGCGGTGAACTAAACGGCGAGGGTGCAGATAGAAGTGAAAATCTGCACAGGTTATTCATGTATCCTGCAATGATGGTGCCCACTGCACAACATGCTGTAATAAAGGCTGTTGCCGATTGCTTACCAGTAGGAGCATGGGCGATGGATCCTTTTATGGGTTCTGGGACATCCTTGATGTCTTGTATGGAGTTTGGGTTTAATGTTTATGGCCAAGATATTAATCCGTTTGCCGTGATGTTATCAAAAGCTAAAGTAAAAAAGTACGATATACATCAATTGAAGGCTGTTTGTAAAGTAGTCTTGGATAAAATTTCAAAAGATGAAGACACAACTGTAGCGGTTACATTTAGAAACATTGATAAGTGGTTTAATCATGATATTCAGATAGATCTTTCTAAGATAAGAAGAGCAATACAGACTGTGGATTCACAACTTATTCGTTATTTCCTGTGGGTGATTATGTCTGAGGTAATTCGTACTGGAAGCAACGATCGTACCTCAACTTTCAAACTACATCGCCGTAGCGAAGAGGATATTCAAAAACGCGATGTTAATATTATCAAAGAGTTCACGATTTTAGTTAATCGCGGTATAGATGATGTCGCTCTTTACTGGGACAAGTTAGCAAAAGAGACTGAGTTGAATGAGGAGTTCCACAATGTGGAAGCTGATATCCGTTGGGGAGATACTAAAGAATTAATAGAGAGAGACACACGGTTTGACTTGCTTGTTTCTTCACCACCATATGGTGATAACCATACTACTGTTACTTATGGACAGACTTCCTATTTGCCTCTGCAATGGATTGATCCTAGAGATTTGAGTTGTCCATATGACTATGTTAAGACAACCCAAGAGATAGACAGACTCAGCCTGGGTGGTCAGACTAAAAAGAAAGAGATAATGGCCGCTATTGCGACGTTGTACGCAAAGACACCAGCATTGAAATCTTTCGTTGATTCGGTCCCTGCTGATGAAAAGGATAAATACTACAAAACTCTGTCATTCATCGCAGACTTTGATCAGAGTCTTGAAAAGATAGTAGCCAGTATGAAGGATGATGCCTTTTATATCTGGACTATCGGAAACAGATTTGTAGGGAACAGAGAAATCCCCAATGATAAAGTGCTTATTGAACTGATGGAGTCGCGTGAAATAGAATTGTTTGAGCGTGCAGAGCGTCAGATTCTAAACAAGAAACAGTCCAAGAGAAATAACTATTCAAAAACGATGGAAAAGGAGCATATACTCATTTTTCATAAAAGTGTGTGAGTTATGGATAATCAGTTTGACATCAATCCCCATGTTATTAGGCAGCTAGGAGAAGAGTTGGTTCCTGACGAGATGACTGCTTTGATGGAGTTGATAAAGAATGCCTATGATGCTGATGCCAGTTACGTTAAGATTGACATCAACACAGAAGGCGTGTATACAGAAGAGCAACTTACATACCCCACACATAAAGGTTATATTGTTGTTGAAGATTCTGGTGTAGGAATGGATGATACAACTATTGAGAAATCCTGGTTGACTATTTCTTATTCAAATAAACGAGCTGGTGTTGATGGTATTAAGAAGAAGACGAAAAAGGAACGTACCCCTCTTGGTGATAAAGGTCTAGGCAGATTAAGTACCCAGCGACTGGCAGACTATTGTGAAATATTTACGACTCCTGAAGGTGGCTCAAAACGATATCACGTTGCTTTTGATTGGCGTGAATTTGATAAAGTTGAGAGATTATCTCAGGTTCCGGTTAAGGTGGAGTCCACACCGGCTGGAATATCGAAGGGAACGAAACTTGTCTTAACGAACCTGCTTTCAACAGATGTTTGGAAAGGTGACCGTCTAGATACCTTTAAAAATAAGATAGTTCAGGTATTGACTCCATTCTCCGAAGTTCGCAAGTTCTATGTTTATGTAACTGTGAATGGTGAGCATATAGATGTCATGAAGAAGTTAGACAGTATACTCTCTTTGTGCCAGTCATCGTATGAGTTTTCTTTTGATGGTGAATACCTGAATGTTTCCGGTGTTATCAAACCTATGAAGTTGGGATCTGGGAACAATCGTACGGTTCAAGAGAATTATAAGGCCTTTATTGAAAAGGACGCTGGTAAGAAATTCGCAGAGTATTTTTTTACTACAAAGAAAAAAGACAAATCATTTTTTTCTCCAGTTGAGAACGGATTCATAGCTTTCTCAAAGAGATTCTCATTCCAAAATGATATGGCAGGACTTGCATCTTTGGATGGTCGTAAATGTAATCCAGGAGCTTTTAATGGAAAAATCTATGATTTTGCTCTGACAGATAACTTTGGTGCAGTAACCAATGTATTTGACACTGCTTCTGAATACAAAGAATATGTCAAGACACAGACAGGCATTAAGATTTATCGAGATGGTTTTGCCGTACAGCCTTACGGTTTTGGCCAAAATGATTGGTTAGGACTCAGCAAAGGCCAAACCTCTGGTTCTTCATTTTATGGATTGCGCCCAGAGAATACTGTGGGATACTTCTCTATCAGTGAGGGCGTCAATATTCATTTAAAGGATAAGACCGACCGTCAAGGCTTTGTAGAAAATGAATATCAGTACAATTTTGAACTGATAGCGATTACTTATATTCGTAAAGAGTGCGATAGTTTTATAGAGGCCGTAAGGCGTTGTTATAATGATTTTATCCGAAAGTATAAGCAGGAAAATACGGGTATTAAGACTATCCAACAAGCCTATAAAGAGATTAGGACGGCCGCAGATGCATCGATTGGATATAAAAAGCGAGTTAGTGACTTAAGAAAGGAGGTTAGCCATTTTGATGAAACCTCCAGTCGAATTGTAAAAGAAGCGAATTCGCTTTTCAGTGCGGGTAGTTATGAAAAGGCTTTGAAACTATTGGATGAGAACAAAACCACGCTGGAGCAGGCTCAGACGTTATTAGCAGAACTGGAGGAGTTTGTAAATAAGACCGCTCAATTGTCATCTTCTGTAGACTTTATTGAACCAAAGATTGATACATTAGAAAGCCAACTTGATGACTTCTCCACTTTAGCAGCTGTGGGTATGACAGCAGAATCAATAACCCATGAATTTCCTAATTTGATTAAGCGTCTTAATGAGGGAAACACCGAATTTATGAAAAAGGTGAGTAAGGAACCCATTGAACGTGGTACATGTCAGGATTTTTCAAGACAAGTAGCTATTGCTACTAATACAATGGCACAGCAGTTAAAGCATGTTTCACCTGCATTACGTTATGCGAGGGAATCAAAGATTACTTTTGATATCCGACAATTCTTTGAGTCGCAAAAGGAACAGTTTTATAACCTGTATATGGAGAAATATGGCGTGTCCCTTGATGTGAAAGAGGAAACACCATTCTCAATAACGATAAACGAAGGGCGCTTTATTCAGGTAATGGATAATTTGATTAATAACTCAATATATTGGTTGCGCCAGCATCCTAATGAACATCCCAAAGTTTCAATATTAGTTAAGAGACCATGGTTGTATGTTTCAGATAATGGATTAGGAGTGGCACCTGCGGTAGAAGAGTCTTTGTTCGAACCTTTTGTTACGATGAAGCCCAAAGGACAAGGTCGTGGATTGGGACTATTTATTGTTCGCCAACTTTTGGATGCGGTAGGCTGTTTCATCGTTCTAGACGAGCGTAAGAATGTCTATAACAGACGATATGTTTTTGCTATTAACCTTTCAAACATTGAGGCGGAATGAAGTTAGATGAAGCAAAGCTGCTCGTTAAGAGCCTATTGGAAAAAGTCAATATCTCAGTTGTTTACTATATAGACGACTATCTCAGTTTTGATGGTTTAAACACCATTATGTCCTATATTGAAGATACAAAAGAAGAGAATCTTCGAAGCAATTCTGCGCTAATCCCAGAAGAATTTGCTGAGATTAGGCATGTTGACCCAGATATACGTGCAAAAATTCAGGAGTGGTGGTTATTACAGCCTAATCCTAAACGAATTGAGATTATAGGAACATGCGTCCCGCAAAAGAACGCAAAGGCAGAGAACTATGTTCAACAGTTACTCGGTGAAATATGCGTATTGTGCTCTCCAGAAGAATGGGAAAACAAGTATTCTACCGAATGCATAAGCAGAATAAAGTCTGGAGAAAAAGCACTTCTACTTTTCGACTACAAACTTGGTGATAAAGAAACAGCAGAAGGAGAAGGGCGTAATGGTTTGAATCTAGCTCAAAAGTTCAGTGTAAATGAGGGAGTAAAAGATAATAGTTATTGTGGTATTTTTTCTCAGCAGATAGAAATCGAGGGAGAGAATGGAGAGTTTCAGTTTCGCAAGAATAATAAAGAGAAATTAGCCTCATGGGCATTTCCATTCTCAAAATATAGAATCCCGGATGGAGATGACTATACAAAATTTATTGAAGGGCTTAATAATCTGCTTTGGGTAGGTTATGTGGATAAATTGTCAGAGATGGCTAAAAGCTTGATAAAATCAACTGCTGAAAAAATAGAGAGTGCGTTTGATGATATTCTCCCACTTGAATTTAAACAGTTAATAATTAACAGTTCAGATGCGGAGGGCTGCCGGGAGATAGATACCCTTCTTAGGTTAATTCATATAGTTTTTGACAGAGAACTGCAAAACTCTTTGACAGAGGCTGCGAATGGTATGGCCTCAATAAACATGAAGGTCGAGGCGATAAAAGACATTGATTCTGTGGTTAAAAATAAAATGTCTGCACAATATGACACTGAGTTTGTGAAAGGTTTTTTTCAAGATGAGAATTTTATAAAAGGAGATATTATCAACAAACTGCTAATGCCATTACAAAATGGAGATGTGTTCTGTGTGGGGGAAGGGAAGTATTATGTGCTGCTTTGTCAACCATGTAACATTGCCTTGAGACGTGGGGGCAAACGAGGAGGTCATGATATAGGATATTTTGTGCCGTTAGCAGAGAATAACCCTGAAGAAAGTTTATCAAATAAGTTGGAGTATCTTAAGAACAAGAAGAATGGCGAATGGGTTAATGCAAAGGCAACGTTCATGGGGCACCTCCACAAGAAAATGAATGAGGCTGTACAAGGGTATTTATACCGGTTAAAATGTTCCATAGATGGGAAATCCCTTAATCTTGTGCTTAATGATTATTCCACTATTAGCTTAGCCTTGTTGGATTATTGTACGTTTTCTGAAGATGGCCAAGTCATTATCAATAAGGACTGCTCTACTAATTTGCACTTGAATCAAAAGCAATTACATAAAAAGCATGTAGATACTTTTAAAACATATTTGGATTTTGATCATTTACTTGAGGGACTTTCCGAAGAAACGCATGTTGTAATTAAGCCTAAGGTTGAATCATGGTTTTATTCGCTAATGACGAAACTAGGTATTAAACCTCGTTTTGAAAACAGCAAATACATATTTCCGATAAAGCGCTATGGTCATATTCAGGATCCTTTAGCTTCTGATTTGTTGACTCAATTGTCACACTACATGTCACGTGCTGGATTACCCAACGAATTTGAAACAAAAAAATAATGGCAACAAACTATAATTACATAACCGTCCGGTCCTACACTAAGTCCATTGAGGGATGGATGGAGGATATGGTGATACCGGTAGGGAGGTGGGGACAGATTGCTGGAGCAGATGTTGTGTGCTCCCCGTGGGTATAGAGATTGCGAATAGGCCTTTGCAAGTTCAATATATGACTTTATTGCGTGTGCACGTGAGCGGGGGGGCAATATCAAGATTTACTGCTCAGAGGAAGGTTTCACGGAGTTAGAACTTTGCTCTACAAAAACCTCGCTTGGTAAGTTCCTTTAAGTTTCTGATCTACGATCTAGTAAAACCCATACAGTTGCAGATTGCTCCCATTGAGGCCTGTTCCTTGAGGCTCCAGGTTAGCGAAACAATACCAACGAAATGATTAGCCATTGATGACCGCATAATCAAGCGAAATAATTACATACTTGCTAATCCATGCAGTAATACTAAGAATTGATGACAAATACGACAAACCAGCCGAACAGGCACTTTAATTCGTAACCATCCCAAATAAGACGTATTTTGCCGTTGCCAGTTCATGACTACCTTTGCAGCGACAAAATACGTCTTACTATGTTTAGTCTTAATGAAACGAATCATTTCATGGTCT
>Ga0256407_10011102_pt1 | contig 12519 bp, 8 predicted proteins | sample RumenRJG_04DNA_FD_193489 | JGI IMG/M metagenome (GOLD analysis project Ga0256407, IMG submission 193489) | Bovine rumen microbial communities from Lethbridge, Alberta, Canada - RJG_04 | ecosystem: Host-associated > Mammals > Digestive system > Stomach > Rumen | place: Canada: Alberta | collected... | reverse complement strand
CGGTCCGAAGATACGGAAGTTATGAGCATCCTTGTTAAGCTTGAAGATATCACGAACGAAACCGCCGAGCTCGATCATATCCTGTGCTTCTGTCTCACCGGGATTCTTGATGTCAAGAGCATAATCCTTGAAATCAGGAAGGCGAAGGTCACGAAGAAGCTTACCGCCGTTAGCGTGAGGATTAGCACTGATACGTCTGTCTCCCTTGGGAGCGATATAACGAAGTCTCTCAACAAGACGTCCTTCCTCGTCGAAGAGTTCTTCGGGATGGTAGCTTAAGAGCCATTCCTTAAGAAGATCGATGTGCTCAGGCTTCTCCATTGTGATAGGAACCTGGTGAGCACGGAAAGATCCCTCTACAGGAAGTCCGTCTACTACCTTAGGACCTGTCCATCCCTTAGGTGAACGAAGAACGATCATAGGCCAGAAAGGTCTCTTTGTATTGCCGTTCTCACGAGCATCCTTCTGGATAGCCTTGATCTCCTTGATGCACTTATCTACAGCTGCTGCCATAAGCTTGTGCATTGTCATGGGATCGCTACCCTCTACGAAGTAAGGCTTCCAGCCGCATCCATGGAAGAAGCTCTGAAGCTCATCGTGAGAAATATGAGAAAGAACTGTAGGATTGCTGATCTTGTACTCATTCATGTGGAGAATGGGAAGAACAGCACCGTCTGTCTTTGCATTAAGGAACTTGTTTGAATGCCATGCAGTTGCAAGAGGGCCTGTCTCAGCCTCACCGTCACCAACGATAACGGTAGCGATAAGATCAGGGTTATCGAATGCAGCACCGAAAGCATGAGCGATAGAGTAACCAAGCTCACCACCTTCGTTGATGGATCCGGGAGTCTCGGGAGCAACATGGCTGGAGATACCGCCGGGGAAAGAGAACTGCTTGTTTAATCTCTTAAGTCCTTCGATATCCTGGCTGATATTGGGATATACTTCGCTGTATGTACCCTCAAGATAAGAGTTAGCTACAAAGAAGTTTCCGCCGTGGCCGGGTCCTGAAATAAGGATCATATCAAGATCGAACTTGTTGATAGCACGATCCATGTGTGCATAGATGAAGTTCTGTCCGGGTACTGTTCCCCAGTGTCCTACGATCTTCTTCTTAACCTGATCCCTTGTCAGAGGCTCTCTGAGCAGGGGGTTGTCCAACAGATACAGCTGGGTTGCAGCAAGATAGTTTGCAGCGCGCCAGTATGCATTCAGGTCGGATAAGTACTCATCCGTTGAAAATTTGTCTACTGCCATATTCCGCTCCTTCATTAAAATTTGAATATTATTTTTACGCGATTAGCATTTTATAACAAAAGGTCACCCTGTAACAATGTATATAATGACGAATAAAATTCAGAATACGTTTTTTTTATATTAAAAAAGCATAATTTTTAGGGTGTAAAACCACACAATTGCACGAACGGCTGTTTATCCTTTTGTCTTCGCTCAATGCTCAAGAGCCGCCGCAACAAAGCCTGCAAAAAGAGGATGAGGTCTGTTGGGTCTTGACTTAAGCTCGGGATGTGCCTGAGTAGCGATAAAGAACGATGAATCCGGATTCTCTATCATCTCCACTATACGGTTATCGGGAGAGAGGCCGCATAATCTTAAGCCACCATTCGTAAGGGCATCTCTGTAATCATTATTTACTTCGAACCTGTGGCGGTGACGCTCACTGATATCCTTTGATCCGTAAAGCCTGTAAGCAAGTGTTCCCTCTTCGAGTACACATGGATATGCACCCAGTCTCAGGGTTCCGCCCAGATCATCATCCTTGCTGTGATCCGGAAGAAAAGCTATCACCGGATGTGAGGTATCGGGATTGAACTCAATTGAATCCGCATCATGCAGCCCCAACACGTTACGTGCAAATTCCACTATCGATAACTGCATGCCGAGACACAGTCCCAAGAAGGGCACCTTCTTCTCTCTTGCATAACGGATGGCTGTTATCATTCCGGGTATGCCTCTGTCACCGAAACCGCCCGGCACAAGAATACCGCTCACATCCCCCAGTATCCCGTCCACAGTCTCATCTGTTACAGTCTCGGAATCCACCCACTTGATGTCCACCTTGGTCTTTGCGGCGATACCACCGTGCTTTAAGGCTTCCACTACGCTTATATAAGCATCATGGAGCTGGGTATACTTTCCGACGATGGCGATCTTCACTGTCTTATCGAGATTGTAAAGAACATCTACCATATGCTTCCAGTCGGCAAGATCCGGCTCTCTCTGCTCAAGTCCGAGACATGTGCATGCAGCCTGGGCAAGATTCTCTTTCTCCATTGCAAGGGGTGCTTCATAAAGGAACTGGAGATCCAGATTCTTGAGCACATGACATGAAGGGATATTGCAGAAAAGAGCTATCTTATCCCTGATCTCATCATCAAAATCCACTTCCGATCTGGCAACTATCACATCAGGCTGCAGACCGAGTCCCTGCATGGTCTTAACTGCCGCCTGTGTAGGCTTTGTCTTTAATTCTTCCGAGCACTTGAGATAAGGCAGGAGCGAAACAAGGATTATCATCGAATTCTGAGGTCCCACTTCATGCTGAAACTGTCTTATAGCTTCCAGGAATGGCTGTGATTCGATATCTCCCACAGTGCCGCCTACCTCGATGATCGCGATATGAGTCTCATCGTCAGTATTATTTCTGTAAAATCTGGACTTTATCTCATTTGTGACATGAGGGATGACCTGAACGGTATGTCCGCCGAAGTCTCCTCTTCTTTCCTTCTGAAGGATAGACCAGTAAACCTTTCCGCTGGTGACATTGGAATTCTTATTTAAGCTCTCATCTATGAATCTCTCGTAATGACCGAGATCAAGATCAGTCTCCGTACCGTCATCCGTAACAAATACTTCACCGTGCTGAATTGGATTCATGGTTCCGGGATCGATATTAAGATAAGGATCGAATTTTTGCATGGTCACCTTATATCCTCTTGCTTTGAGGAGTCTTCCCAGAGATGCCGCAGTGATACCCTTTCCGAGTCCGGATACAACACCGCCTGTTACGAATACATATTTAACGCTCATTTTTCTTCTCCCTTCTCCCGGACATCCGGATATACTCCCGTAAAACAACCTTCACATATGTTTTTGCTTCCGTAGATGATATCCTTTAATCTTTCAACCTTAAGATATTCCAATGAATCGGCTCCCGTGATCTGCCTGATCTCCTCTATGCTCCTGTTATAAGCAATGAGCTGCTTTCTCTCAGGCACATCCGTCCCGTAGAAACAAGGCCAGAGAAAAGGCGGTGAACTGATCCTCATGTGCACCTCTCTCGCACCCGCATCCCGAAGCATCTTTACAATCCTGTAGGAAGTGGTACCTCTTACTATGGAATCGTCTATCAGCACGACTCTCTTACCTTCAACCGCATGCTTTAATGTATTGAGCTTCAGCATTACGCTGTTTTCTCTTCCGCTCTGCCCCGGTTTTATGAAAGTCCTTCCGATGTATGAGTTCTTAAAAAGTACCTGGCCGCAGGGGATCCTGGATGCTATCGAATATCCAAGTGCCGCTATATTTCCGGACTCGGGAACTCCCGCAACGATATCCGCATCTATGGGACAGTCTCTGAACAGATATTTGCCTGCACGTATCCTTGCATCATAAACACTTATGCCGTCAATCACCGAATCAGGTCTGGCAAAATATATATATTCAAATATGCAATGGCCATGCTTCTCGGAAGGTATGCATCTGGATTTGTCCGAAAAAACCTCTCCCTCTGAAGTAACAGTCACTATCTCGCCCGGCTCTATATCACGAACGAACTCGGCTCCCGTCACATCAAGTGCGCAGCTTTCCGATGCGAAGACATATGCCTTGCCTCTTTTTCCCATTACCAACGGTCTGAATCCGTAAGGATCCCTGGCAGCGATAAGCTTTCTGGGAGACATCACAACCAGACTGTAGGAACCCTTAAGCTCCTTCATTGAAAGGGCAACAGCCTCCTCAACACTTTTTGACTCAAGTCTCTTCCTCGCTATCAGATATGCGATAAGCTCCGAATCAATGGTCGTCTGGAAGATGGCGCCTGTCATTGCAAGCTTCTCCCTTAATTCATCCGCATTGGTAAGATTACCGTTATGCGCAATGGCAAGAGTTCCCTTGATATAATTAATGGCAAGGGGCTGGGCGTTTTCTCTGGTACTTGCACCTGCAGTGGAATAGCGGACATGACCTATGCCGATATTGCCGGTAAGTTTAGCCAGATCTTCTTCTCCGAAGACTTCCGACACAAGTCCCATGTCTTTTCTAAGTCTCACGGCACCGAGCTCGCCCTCGGTATCGCTGACGGCTATACCGCAGCTTTCCTGTCCTCTGTGCTGAAGCGATGTCAGTCCGTAATAAACCGTTCTGGCAACATCCTCTCCCGATGTATCCAGCATCCCGAAAACACCGCACTCCTCATGGATCATTTGTAAATTCTCCTTTCAGAAAAAACAAAAAAGGCGACAAGGGCACCAAAAACCGGCGCCTTTGCCGTCTTTTATCAAATACCGTCAAAAATCAAAAAGGGCGCAAAGAGTATGAGCTCTAAGCGCCCTTGCTTACCTTTAAGGATTTTATAACCGCGCTTTTACCTTGTCAATGATCTTTGAAAATAATCTTAAGCTGCCCCTGTCAAAACATAAGACGGTCCGTCACCGAAGCAGCACACATGAGCTAACGAGTCTACATCTTCGGGTTTGCCGCCGAAATCCTTTTTAATGCTTAAAATTGTGTGCAATTTTATTTTGAAAGATTTTATTCAGAACGGTGTCTCGGCAGGAGCGTCGGGAATAATATCAAAATATCCTTTGATGGTCGCATTGGCGCCCGCTTTATCAGCTCCTTTTCCGATGGTTATTCCATAAAGACGTGCAACAGTCCCGCCATAGGAAAAGCTGCCCTTTTTATTTCCATACCAGGTGTCCACAGAAAGACATGATCTTGTAACAGGCTTCCATGAATCACTTCCGACTTCCCTTACATATATATTCTTATATTCAAAGCTTCTGGGCTGACAGCATGTACCGCAATCATAATCTTCCATAAACTGACTGAGCCCACCCTTTATGCAGGAGTTATAAAGTCCGGTATCAAATACACATAACTTCTTCCACTCACCGGCATCTATATCTTTTGCCCACTGCTCCACAAGAGTATGACCGCTCACAGGATCGTTATAGCAGCCTAAATACATGCGATACCAATGATCACCCTGCCATGCGTAATCGCCGATATAATTGCTTCCCTCGCCTTCGCCGCCGAAAGAATTTGTAAATGTATTGGGATAGAGCATCTTTGCTCTGTGACTTTTCTTTGATCCGTCCACATCCGTATACTGCACTTCCCAGAAAGACATGATGCTCTTACGTCCGTTCACGGTATTCTGAAAGCCCGCATATGCTCCGGCCCCTTTTGCATCCGGATACCACTTTCTGAAATCGGAAAGATCCATATTCCAGTTACATAATGCCCAATAGGTTCCCACCGGATCATAGTCTGCTTTAAAATCTATCAAAAAGCCCGTGTATTTTCCGGAAAAGTCCTTCAGATCAGGGTCGGAATAGATATTATGCGCCATAAGATAATCAGGATTCGGCTCCTCGCTCAGATCCCCGGGAAAGTTTATAACAGTTTTCCACGGTATTGTCACATCATCAGACTGTGAAAGAATAAAGGAGTCTCCCTGTGAGATCACAGGCTTATAAGAATCCGCCTGAACGTTCTTCACTTCGGAAGCAACTACAAGTGCAGATACAAGTGCCGCACCAATAAATAACCTTTTCATAACATCTCCTCAAACTAGCACTCGGCAAGAAGTTCCGGATGATTTTCATATACATAATCCGCCATCTTTTTTTCTTCGTCAGAAAGATCCTGAACGGTATACAGGTAGCTGACAGTAAAAGAATCGGAAGTTCTGGTCACTCTTATCCTCTTCCATTCACAGCTTTCATTCATACCATGGATACGGAACAATTGTTGTATAAAGATCTTACCTGTTGCATTGATCCTGTCTCCCAATGTAGACAGTTCCATGAACTTCTTATATCTTTCTCTGTCCTTTTCACAGATCTCTCTCTCAGCGATCTGCGCAACGGATTCGTCCAGGTTCATACCCGCATATTCATAATTATATGCAGCCTGAGAGAACAGGACTTCAGATCTGTTGGTCGACGGATACAGCAGTACGACTATGCCATACGTCAGAAAAACAGATTGATTAAATCTCAATATATCATCAGTTTTGCGCTCTTCTTTATCAGCCTCAAAAGTATATAATGTGATGGCCATCATATACTTATCCTGATGCTTTGAGATACACTTGGTCTTTATCGTGAAATAGATTCCGTTTTCAACATAATCAATACGCTCAACAGAATTATTATCGATGGATTTATCAAGAACCTTTTCCATCATGTGGTGCTGAGATTCTCTTCTCTCATTAAAAGAATTCTCAACATCCTCGACGGAACTGTATCCCAGCTCCCTGATCCTTTTGTAATATTCATCATTGTAATATACGCACTTTGTCTTGCCATCTTTATATTCAAGCAGCGCCAGCGGGATCTTACTTTGTAAAAGTGCAACGGAGTCTTCTCCGTTAACCCCTTCATTGCTGATGAACATTTCCAACGGATTGGAACTGAGGAAATTAAAATTACCGACAGCATCCCAGTATGATGTCTCATCATCAGGCTCGACTGTCATATTCTCTTTCTTAACATGTTTGATGAATGCTTCCGCCGAAAGAGGCTTAAAGAAATAGTAACCCTGGATAAGTTCGCAGCCCGCATCAAGCATAAAGCTGTACTGTTCTTCGGTCTCAATGCCTTCCGTAAGAGTGTGGATACCCAGAACCTTCGCCATGTTGATCACAGCAGTGAGCATCTGCTTTGAACGATTCCCAAAATTCTTTAAGAAAGCCGCATCTATCTTAAGCAGATCGAAATCATAATCCTTAAGAACATTCAATGATGAATAACCGCTTCCGAAATCATCCATCCAGATATGGAAGCCCGCATTCTTAAACTTATCCAGACACGTTCTAAATTTCCCCTGATCTTCCAGCATAACGCTCTCCGTGATCTCTACACGTATAGCTTCTACAGGGACTTTCATCTCTTTCAAAATCTCCATGAAATCATCAAAGAGATCCTCATATTTAAAATCAACTCTTGAAAGATTGATCGAGAACTGAGGTGTCTTACACCCCTCAGCCTTGATCTTCAGATATGTATCACATATGCATCTGAGAATACAAAGATCAAGCTTCTGGATAAGTTCATGCTGTTCAAGAACCGGAATGAAATCCATGGGAGAGATCATGCCGATCTCGGGATCCTCCCATCTGGCCAGAGCCTCCGAATCAGAAATATTACGGGTAATAGAACGGACTATAGGCTGATAGTAAGCCTTAATATATCCTTTTTGAATCGCCTCATCAAAATGTTTGAGAATAAAATCTTCCGATACCTTTGCCATACAGTCCCCCACAAGCCTATAGACACAAGACAACGTGATAAAAATATTTAATTCAAAGGATAATATAACCGCTTTATATTATACAGCTTATACATGGGAGATAAAAGTATTTCGTTTTATACAGTTGATGAAGTCTTCTACTCTGTAACGTTTCTTTCCAAAAGCACAACGGTCTCTATATTTCCCGTAAAAGGGAACATATCAACCATTCCCCAGCGCGATATTCGGTACCCCTTAGCCTCTATGATCTCCATATCCCTTGCAAGGCTTGTGGGCTTACATGATACGTAAACTATATGATTGACTCCGTAATTCAGTATCCTCGGTAACGCCTTGGCTCCCACTCCGTCTCTGGGAGGATCCAGTATGATGCAATCGGGAGAATCAAGAGAATCCGCATATGATTCAAGGACTTTAAATACATCTCCCGCAATGAAATCACAATTATCAAGACCGTTTAGTTTTGCATTCTCTTTCGCTGCTTCCACAGCTTCTTCAACGATCTCGACCCCTGTGACTTTACCCGCCGAAGGGGCAAGGATCTGCGCAATCGTACCTGTACCACTGTACAGATCAAAGACTTTTCCGCCCTTCACATCTTCCCGGATATATGTTCTGACCAGTGAGTATAATACTTCTGCTCCGCGTGAATTGGTCTGGAAAAATGAAAACGGAGTAATCTTAAATTTAAGTCCAAGCAGTTCCTCCGTAAACCAGTCTTTTCCCCAGAGGACATCCATTTTGTCGCAGATAATGGCATCAGCCTGTGAATCATTGACTATATGGAGCACACCGGTAAGAGTGCCCTTGAATTCCAGGCTCAGAAGACTGTCCTTCCACTCATTGCATAAGCTGTCTATCTGTTCGGCATCAAGTCCGGAAGTCTTATCATTGCCGGATACCGTAACAAGAGCAGCCATAAGCTCTCCGGTTTTTGTAGCCTTCCTCACCAAAAGGTGTCTTAACACACCCGTATGCTTCATGCGATGATAAAATTCCACTCCTCGCTCGGCAAAAAAACGGGATGTATGGCTTACGAGTTTTCCGTAATCCTCATCAGCTATCCTGCAGTCCGAAGCATCAACAATATCATAGAATCCGCCCCTTTTATGAAGCCCCAGTACTTTGGGACCGTCACGATATTCATCTCCGAAGGTATACTCCATCTTCCCTCTGTAGCCATCGCAGAGAGGGCTCCCTTTGATCCCGTCGTAGATGACATCATCCGAAAGATATTTTTCAAGGAGCTTTTTTACCTGCGCTTCCTTGATCTCCAGAGTCTTATCATAAGAGAATCCGGGATAAAGACATCCCCCGCATTTTCCGGAATTCCTGCAGACAGTCTCCGTCTCATATTCGGATTTCTCAAGAACTTCCTTAAGAAGCCCTTCGGAATTGCCGCTTCTCTTCTTTGTAAGCCTGAATGACACCTTCTGCCCCGGAAGAGCATTCTTGACCGTAACCTTATGACGTTCTCCCTCTTCATCGGTCACATAAATATTTCCTTTATTAGGAAAACCGATGGACTCCACATATCCGGTATAGATCTCGCCTTTTTTCAGTGCCATTTCAACCTCCATAATAAGAACACAGTGTAAGAAAATATCAAGAAAAAGCGGGGCTCATGTCCCCGCTCATAAAATACATGAATATCCGATACCCCACAACAAATCACGGTCATGCCTGCCATGTCCCTGATCTCATTGCCCTACAATAGGAAGGGTATATATCTTGCGAGCGCAGTTAAATAAACATGCGATCATGTTCATCCACCTGTTCGCCCGCATTAAAATGTCTGTACAGTTATAAAATGCCCCTGTTATTCAGCGTCTTTCTTTGACTCGTCCTCTACAAGATCATCATCATCGAAGAAATCTTCGTCGAAATCATCATCGAAGTCATCATCGAAATCATCAAGATAATCCGGTGTCATGAATTTATAGATTGCGAATGCGATCGCAGCTGCAACGGCAATGATACCCAGGATGATAAAAATTGTCTTAACAACATTCTTTGCTGCCTTCTCCTCAACTTCTTCATCTTTCTTTCTGTTGAGCAGATCATTTAACTTAACTGCTGCCAGAACGTCCTCAACCTTAGTCATTTTATTTACCTGCCTTTCATTGATTGATTGTAATCCAACGTGTTTATTTTATCATATTATACTTTGATTTACTATGAGATTATGAACATTTTTACCACGGCTTTGGGTTACTTCCGCCTTCACCTGATCCGCCCTCGTCGCCTTCATCCTGGTCTCTGCCGCTCCAGTACCGACCTTCATTATAGTCATCCTGTGCCTGGCTCTGTTCTTCCATTGTTCGGGACTGCTGCTGCTCAAGCTCATTTCTAACCTGATTTTCTCTCTGGCTGCTGCCGGAAGACTGACCGTCACCGCCGCCCGAGCTTCCGCCTCCGCCGCTGTTGTTATTATCATTTCCGGAATTTCCTCCCGATGAAGGGGGCTGAAGCTTTTCAAGCATCTCTTTTAATTCTTCTATTTCCTTGTCGATATCTTTATCCAGCTTCTTTGCCTCTTCCAACTCTTCCGCGGGAATGGATACATCTAAGGTATCCTCTTCTCCCACGCAGCCGTTATCCGACAGATCTTCCTTAGCATGTTCCAGAACCTGTATGGCCTTGTTTATCTTGTCTGCAAGGACGACAACATCCGTTTCCTTTCCCTTTTCAAAATCATCAAATCTGTCATAGATATCATCGAAATCTATCGTCTTGGTGCGTGAAAGAGACAGATTGATGCAGGTCCGCCCCTTCAGACTTCCGGTAACATCATCATCCAGGACCTGCTCATACTTGTCGATCGCATTTTCATAATGCTCATTGGCATATTCCGCATTTGCCAGATTGTATGTTGTTATATATTTGTCTATAAATTCGATCTTTGCTGCCTTTTCCTCAGCATCAACGGGGTACTCCCCGCGTTCGCTCATGAGAACAAAGAAGCTGTTGAGACCTATTCTTGCACCGCATACCGCAAAGCAGGCGAATACAGCCAGGCATACGACAAGCATTAGGATCATCAGCACGATCAAAATATTATATTTTTTTCTGTTAAATTCCATATCGATGTTTTACTCCTTAAAGAGAAGGAAAACCGCCAGCAACAGTATCATAAATCCGGGTACGAACATGTAGTATATATCATCATAGTTATCCAGATCGTCTCTGTTTGCCTGGACTTCCTCAGCATTGACTATTGCTTTCTCGATCACTTCCGATACATCCTTCTTGTCCTTAACATGGATGCATTCAAGCTCAAGATCACCTGCGACATCATTTAATGAATCCATATCCAGACAGGTTACGGCATCACTCATTGTCGTATAATCGTAGAGGTTATTTCCGTATTCATCCTTTATCACAGCGCCTTCCTTTGTTCCGAATCCAAGCACTGCTCCGCCGTCGATCATGGATGCCATATCGGAAAAGTCGGTCATCTCCTCGTCTACAGTGATCTCACCGTCGCTTAAGATAAACACTATACGCTCGTGGCCTTCTTCCTTACCCATATGACTGAGCATATATTCCATATTGTCAAAGGGCGAATTAAGAGATGTTCCTCGGGCGATCCATCTGTTGGGAATGTGTATCGCCTTTATCGCATCATCAATCGACTGTGAATCCTGAGTTATGGGCATCCTCACTTCACTCTTGTCTCCGAAGGTGACAAGGGCGAAGGAACTGCCTTCCATCTCATCCATTATGTATTCGATAGTCTCTATCGCACCATTCATCCTGGTGTCTTTATGATAGTCCTCGGCCCACATGCTCATGGTAGCATCCAATACGAACAGTACATCCAGATTCGGTCTGGAATACCGGATATCCTTGTTCCTGATCATCGGACGTGCTGCAATAGGTAACACCGACAGACAAAGCAGAGCCGACATCACGATAGTGATGGTCTTGTAGATCACCGTACCGTGATTTCTCAATGCTCCGATCAGTAAAAATATAAATAGTATAACCAGCAGGATAGCTAAAACCGCAACTGGTACAACCGGTTGAAATTTCATCAGGCACCCGCCCCCTTTGCTATTACGAATAAAATTAGTCCCAGTATGCAAAGCATAATAGCGAGATTAGGATCATCAGCAAGTCTGTTAACTGTCACCTCATCCACCTGCATTGCTTCATGTGACTGGATCTGCTTGATAACATCTTCCGTATCAAAGTCAGAACCGACAACATAAAATTCACCGCCGGTTTTTCTGATATTCTGTCTCATATCGGTACTAAGGTTATCAAAGTTCTGCCCTGCTTCGAGCTCACGAAGAGCATCCTTGGGCGGAAAGATCCCGAATACCGCAACGTCCTTATCCTTACACATATCCGCAGCCTCTGCCAGTTCTATTGTCGGCGGTGCATTATCGGACTGTGCATTATCACTGACCATGATTATTACTCTTGTTCTTTCTGAATCTTCGAGCGAAGGAAAGTTAAAGAGACAGCTGGCAAGGCCTTCACCGATAAGCGAACTTCCCTTAGTCTCATTGTCAAGAGTTACGGGTCTGTCTATAACATCCAGCTTATCAAGCATATCCATGAATTCGTTATATTCGTCTTCAGTCATGGAATCCAGAAATGCGCTGAACTGTTCTCCGGTCATGCCATTGAAATCATTATCATCACGCATCTTCATATATTTCTTTTGAAGAACAAAATATTCCTTAAGTTCTTCAAGCTTATCGATAGTGAAATCCATGTCCGTAGTAAGGGGCATATATTCCACGGTAGACGTATTGAATATTGAGATACCTACTCTGTCACCTTCAAGTCCTCTGACCACGTCCTCGAGATTCTCAACAAAATCGGCATTGAGCTCATAAAGGGAATAGGAAACATCGAGACAAAGATATATATCTCTTCTCTTCACTCCCGCATCTATCTTCTTGTTAAAGCTCGGGCGTCCGATCAGATATGCCGAGCTTAAAAGACTGGTGGCAAGTCCCACAAATCCCATTATCTTAAGCAGGATATATAATGCCAGTCTCCTCTTGT
>Ga0256407_10011101_pt1 | contig 12522 bp, 8 predicted proteins | sample RumenRJG_04DNA_FD_193489 | JGI IMG/M metagenome (GOLD analysis project Ga0256407, IMG submission 193489) | Bovine rumen microbial communities from Lethbridge, Alberta, Canada - RJG_04 | ecosystem: Host-associated > Mammals > Digestive system > Stomach > Rumen | place: Canada: Alberta | collected... | reverse complement strand
AAGACGCTGGTTATCCTCATGGCTCCCTTTGCACCACACATTGCTGAAGAACTCTGGGAGGCACTGGGAGAGCAGGGTAGTGTCTGCGACGCCAAGTGGCCTACATGGAACGAGGAATACCTGGTAGAGAACACCGTCAAGCTGGGTGTGGCCTTCAATGGTAAGACCCGTTTCGATATGGAGTTTGCTGCTGATGCCGACAACCAGACCATTCAGGATGCTGTACTCGCTGACGAGCGTGCCACAAAGTATATTGACGGCAAACCTATCGTGAAGGTCATCATCGTCCCGAAGCGTATGGTAAACATCGTGCTAGGGAAATAAATGGTCAAATTGTCAATTGTAAAATTGTAAAATAAATCCATGACCATTCAGCACAAAATGATATTGAGTGAAGCCAGGGACTATATGTTTATAGCCCTTGGCCTCTTCATCTATACCATTGCTTTCACCGTTTTCCTGATGCCTTACCAGATAGTGGCAGGTGGTGTGACCGGTCTTTCGGCTATCATCTACTACGCCACCGGATTCCACCTGGAGAACACCTATATCCTCATCAATGGCATATTGCTGATAGTGGCGCTGAAGATACTGGGATGGAGGTTCCTGATGAAAACCATTTTTGCCATCTTCACGCTCTATTTCATGCTGAGGTTTGCACAGGATATCCTTCCTAAACAGGAGAACGGACTACCCTTCAAGTTGATGGGCGAGGGACAGGACTTCATGTCGATGATTATTGGCTGTGTGCTGACAGGCATCGCGCTGGCTACCGTATTCTTGAACAATGGTTCGACAGGTGGTACGGATGTCATTGCTGCCTCTGTCAATAAGTTCCATCCGAATGTGTCGTTAGGCAACGTTCTCATTGCTGCCGACTTCTGTATCATTGGCTCGTGTATGTTCTTCCCACAATTTGGCGACTATATGGAGCGAGCCCACAAGGTGATGTTCGGCTTCTGCGTGATGGCGATGGAAAACTACACGTTAGACTATGTCATGAACGCCCGCAGACAGTCTGTACAGTTCATGATTTTCTCGCAGAAGTGGCAGGAGATATCCAACGCCATTGGTACGCAGATGAATCATGGTGTGACCATTCTCGATGGTCACGGATGGTACACAGGCAAGCAGATGAAGGTGCTCTGTATTCTGGCCAAGAAGAACGAGAGCATCAACATGTTCCGACTCATCAAGATGATTGACCCCAATGCTTTCGTCTCACAGTCAAGCGTCATTGGTGTCTATGGTGAGGGCTTCGATGAGATGCATGTGAAGGTGAAAGAACAAAAGAAGAAGAAAATGAAGATAGTTTTTGCCACCAACAACCAGAACAAGCTGACAGAAGTACGCAAGATTCTGGGTAACCAGTTCGAAGTGGTGTCGCTCAACGACATAGGTTGTCATGAGGATATTCCTGAAAAAGGACAAACGCTGAAAGACAACGCGCTGATAAAGGCCCAATACGTCTATGACAAGTACCACGTCAATTGCTTTGCTGACGACACGGGTCTGGAGTGTGAAGCGCTGGGGGGTGCCCCTGGTGTCTTTAGCGCCCGTTATGCGGGTGGGGTAGGGCACGACTCTGAGGCCAACATGAAGAAACTGCTGCACGAATTAGCAAATAATAACAATCGTAAGGCACGATTCCGCACCGTTATCGCGTTAATAATAGACGGAAAGGTAACCACTTTTGAAGGCATCGTGAATGGTGAGATCATCACTGAGAAACGAGGTGGTGAAGGCTTCGGCTACGACCCCATCTTCCAGCCAGAAGGGTACAACCAAACCTTTGCTGAGCTGGGTGTTGACGTGAAGAACCAGATAAGCCATCGTGCACGAGCCACCAAGAAGTTGGTAGAATACTTACAGGCTTTGCCCTAGTGAATAACGAATAGAGAATAGTGAAGAATAAAAGTATGAAAGAAAAACAATATTTTATAAAACAGGTAGTGTTAGTGGCACTATTCACTATTCACTGTTCACTATTCACTAGCCCTATAAGGGCGCAAATTGGTACTTGGCGCAACTACCTGTCGTATGCAGAACCCCAGCAGATACAGGCAGCAGGCAACGATCTCTTCGTGATGGCTTCTGGCGCTCTCTATCAGTACAACCAGAACGACCAGAGCATCTATACTTACGACAAGGTGAATGGCATGAGCGATGTGGATATTAAACATATCCGCTGGTGTAAGCAGGCCAAACGTCTTGTGGTAGTTTATAGCAACTCAAACATCGACCTAGTAGAGACCAATGGTGATGTCACCAATATCAGCGACCTTTATACCAAGACTATCACTGGTGACAAGAGCGTCAGCAGCGTACGCATTGATGGCATCTACGCTTACCTCATCTGTGGTTTTGGCATCGTCAAGGTCAACGTCCAGCGTGCTGAGATTTCCGAAACCTACACGCCCAGCAATCCAGACTATCCTACCTTGTTGCCTGATGAAGACAACAGCGACTACGATAAATACATCGACCTAGTGAAAACCCTTCAGCCAGGAGGTCCGAAGTATAACTACATTGGTTTTATGAAATTTGTCAATGGAAAGATATATACCTGTAATGGTACTTTTTCTGATATAGGTAATATCCAGGTTTATGAAAACAACAAATGGAAGGTTTTCTCTACCGATGGCATTAGCGATGTGGCAAGTATTGACAATTTCAAAGTGAAATGTATTGCTATTGACCCTACATCTACTGACGAACATGTTTTTGCTGGCTCACGTAATGGTCTCTTTGAATTCAGAAACGGTGCGTTTGTAAAATACTACAACTGCAATAATAGTCCCATAGAATCTTTTGATGGAAAGAGTAAAGACTATCAAATAATATCTGGTACTATTTTCGATCAGACAGGTAATCTGTGGTTTCTAAACAGTTCTGCTCCTACGGCCTCACTCATCAAACTGGATAAAAATGGTGTTTTCACTAAATACAACCATAGCGAATATATGAAATATTCTGCTCATGGGTATATCAATAAGAGTAATGCCGACCTGAGCAGCATGCGATTCGATAGTCGTGGTATATTATGGTTTACTAACAATAACTGGACACTATCTGCCTTCTATCAGTATAACACGAAAGATAATACTGTAGTTGCCTGTGAAGAATTCATAAATCAAGATGGTACACGTGTTGAAGTAGGTGGTGGTGTAAGATGTGTGGTAGAGGAAGATAATGTAGGAATGTGGATTTGTACAAACGCAGGACCCTTGCTGCTGGAGAAATCAAAATATGGTGAAAGCAATCCTACATTTATTCAGATAAAAGTACCACGCAATGATGGCACAGATTATGCTGACTATCTGTTAGCTAATATTGACATATCCTCTATGGTTATTGATGGAGGTAACAGAAAATGGTTTGGTACGAAAGGTAACGGTGTCTATCTGATTAGTGCCGACAATATGACTCAGATACACCACTTCACCACAGAGAACAGCAAACTGCTGTCAGATAATATTTTAGATATTGTTATTAATCCTACTACAGGTGAAGTGTTCTTTGGTACTGACAAAGGGCTCTGCTCGTATGTTAGCGATGCTACAGAACCTAACGATGAAATGACAAAAGATAATATCTGGGCTTATCCTAACCCCGTAGAATCTGGCTATACAGGTCCTATTACTATCACTGGTTTGACACTCGATGCTGACGTAAAAATCCTTGCTGCCAATGGTGCACTAATAGCTGAAGGACGCTCAAATGGTGGTACCTTCGTTTGGGATGGATGTGATAAACAGGGTAGGAGAGTAGCCTCTGGCATCTATATGGTAGCAACAGCTACAAGAAGCGGAGAAAAAGGAACAGTATGCAAAATAGCCATTGTAAACTAATCATTGAGAATGCTTTCAAGAAGTATTGGGGTGTTATCATAGCCTGTATCATAACGCCAGTATTGCTTTATGCTGTTTTACAAATACTTCCTACACACGATGACTGGACATCACTGACAACACCGGACTTCAGACCCTTCTTTATCAAAGAACGTTTCTTATTTTATGGCTACCATTGGAGGCCTTTTGACTCTATAATAGGCTACATTGCTGGACGTAATCCACAACTATTATTTCCTGCATTCAACCACCTCTTAGTCATAGCAGGCCACTTGTTATGTACCATCACTATTTATAAACTATTGTCTGTATTAGGCTTTAGTCAGTTTTCAAAGAATATCACTACCTTGTGCTTCTTTGTATTGCCTGCAACAATGGCTACTGTTACAGCTGTAGATAGTCAGAACCAAGTATTTGCACTAACTTGCGATATGATAGCCTTTCTCCTGTATATTAAGATGAAACAGGGCAAATACGTTGTCTGGATCATACTTATTTTCCTGGCTACACTATTTAAGGAGAACGGACTGATGTGGGCACTGATATGCCCGATCTTAGCTTTTGGCTTTGATTTCATTGACCAGAAGACACTGAAGAAAGACCTGTTGATAGGTATTGGCATCATGATACTCTACATGTTAGCTATAGTCATTATGCCAAAGGAAATCATCATTCATCCAGAATATGAACCAGGAGTAATGAAAGTAGTCAGTAATGTTGTCAAGTTTATATTCTCTACCTTCATAACAATAGATTACATCTATCTGTTACATGCACCCAACAGACAACTAATATGGGCTGTTGTGAGTCTGTTGATGACATTACCTTTCTGCTATTTTGTTTGGTTAAAGAACTGGCGAAGTATGATTGAAAAGAAAATGTTATGTATTTTCATTTCAATGCTCATAGCTGTAGGACCACACCTAATTACTACATTCAGCATGATGCATACCTATGCAGGTCTCTCGCTGCTCATGATAATTATTGCTTATGGTATTGATAACTGTCAACAATCCATAAAACACATAACAACGGCATTTATTCTCTTTCTGACAGCTTCATTAACTATTGATGCACACCTAATCCATGAATCAATTAAATCGGGCCTTGTGGGCAAAAAAATGGCTCAAGAAGCTATTCGAAAGACTGGCAAACCCATTAAGTCTGCATATATAATTATCATTGAAGATGACTATCCTAAGCTTTCCTCTTTCTGCGTTATACCAAATGAAGCCTTTGGATGGGGTATAGCTGCTCAATATGAAACTAACTACCAGTGGCCTGAAGTAATAAAAGATACAACTATTGAGCGTTCTAACGATGCTATCAAAAACGTCAAAAAAATAGCTAATACTAAAGAAAATCATTACGATTGTATATGGATAATAAATCATAAGAGAATTAACATTATTAACAAGCCATAATTCATATTGTTATGATAATATTTTCATTTATTATTTTCTCAATACTATTCATATTACCTGTCAGATCACAGTCAACAGTGTCTCTTGATGAGGTTAAACAAGCAGGTTTACATATAGTAGAAATAACTACTTTGAATGGCGAAGAACCTCAAGGAAAAAATATAGAGTCTCCTCTTTTTCCTGGTTCTTATAATATGATATACAGCAATAAGGTACCATGTCGTATTATTATCAGTAAAGATAATGAATTATTATATGATAGCGGTGAATACATCAAGAAGACTTCTGGAGCTACTATACGTATTAATAGTAATACTTCAGCGTATTTCTCAGACCCTCTTAATATGCCATACAAAATAAAATTGGAAAAAGCTGCCGATTTGTTGAATAGAGGTAATGATAGCAAATACAAAGATAAGGAATGGCGACTATTAAAAGATGCTGTATCGCTTAACACCATTGTTGGACTACAGGTAAGCCGCATTTTAGAAATGGAATGGACAGCTTCATATATACCTTGTAATGTTATTGTAAATGGTGATTATCGTGGTTGTTACCTTCTTATGGAAACCATGAAACAGAATGAATCCTGCCGGATTAGCTGTGATAAAAAAACAGGGTATATTATTGAAAAAGATCCTTATTGGTGGAAAGAAGATAAATATTTCAGTTCGTCCTGGTATAAAGACGATAATGTTTACAGGTGGACATGGAAATATCCCAATGAAGAAGATGTTAGCAATGATCAAGAAACATACATTAAACAATACATAGAATCTATGGAAGAAAGTCTCAGCAATGGAAACTATGAACAATATATAGATATTTCTTCATTTGCTAAATGGATACTTACTCACGACATATTAGGTACACGAGATTCGTGGGGTTCAAATATGTATATCAAAAAATATGATAATACAGATAATAGTCTCTTAGAATTACCATGTGTATGGGATTTTGATTCTAGTTACGAAATTACACCAGGTAGTTTTTCCACATTACATATACAAGATAATGAATATTTTTATGCTCTATTCAATTGTAAGAACCGCTTTTTTGCCAAAGAATATGTAAACTTGTGGAATCGTAAAAAAGAAATAATACTCCAGCAAATAGGGGATTTTCTTAATAATTATGTTGAAAGTGATGAAAGTAAAGCTTTAGATGCATCACGATTGTTATATAACAAAAGATTTGGATATTCATATCTAACTGTATCTCATGATATACAACAACTACAAAAATGGTATCATAACCATATTGATCGACTCAATGAACAAATAATGCAAATTGATACAAATACAACAGATATACAAATATCAAAGATTAACAATAATAATGCAGAAAGAATACAATACTATAGCTTATCTGGTATAGAAATTGATGTAAATAAACAACATTGTATAACAGTTTATCAAACTAAAAATGGCAAAATATCTAAAATAATTAATAAACGATGATAGAAAAGTTGAATAATATATTCAGAATATTCGCCGACAAGACATTCATGAAATTTGTTATTGTTGGCGTGGTGAATACTATTATTGGCTCTACTATTATGTTTGTATTTTACAATATATTAGGATTGACTTATTGGATGTCTTCTGCCTCAAACTATTTCTTTGGTAGTATTTGTAGTTTTTTATTGAATAAGCATTTCACATTCCATAATACAGAAGATGGTTGGAAACCATTCATGCGTTTTACAATTAATATCCTTATATGTTACTTGCTGGCTTATGGTATTGCTAAACCAGTGATGCATTGGATACTCAATGGATATAGTGTCACTTTCCAAGAAAATATATCGATGGCATTGGGTATGTGTCTTTTTGTACTTTTTAATTATATTGGCCAACGATACTTCGCATTTAAAAAATCAACATCATTATGAAAACTATCACTATTCTCTTACCAGCATATAATGAAGCTGAATCATTTCCTTCTATCAAGGAATGTATGAAAACTGTCATTGATAATAACCAAGAATATGACTGGGAATTTCTGTTTGTTAATGACGGAAGTACGGACCAAACATTGCAACTGATGAAAGACCTAAATGCTCAAGACAATAGATACCACTATATTGATCTGTCACGCAACTACGGCAAGGAGATTGCCATAATGGCAGGTCTTGACTATGTAAAAAGTGATGCTGTCATTATTATGGATGCAGACATGCAACATCCCGTCAGTGTAATACCTGAAATGCTGAAACATTGGGAAGAGGGTTATGACGATATTTATGCCCAACGACAAACATCCAATGAATCATGGCTGAAACAAAAAACTTCAAAACTGTACTACAAGATACTCCAAAAATCTACCAATATCCCTATACAAAAAGATACTGGTGATTTTCGTCTGTTAGACCGCAAATGTATTGATGCACTGAAGGAAATGCGTGAAACTGACAGAAACAATAAAGGTATGTTCAGCTGGATAGGTTTCCAGAAAAAAGGTATTTTCTATCAGCAGAATGAACGGAGATATGGTAAAACAAAATGGAGCTATTATAAGCTATTAAATCTTGCTTTGACGGGTATTACATCGTTTACTACTACTCCTCTTCGATTTGCATCAATCTTTGGTATCATTGTCTCATTATTGGCATTTCTATACCTCATTTATATTATCTTTAAAACGCTTATCATTGGCGACCCCGTACAAGGCTATCCTACATTGATGGTTACTATTCTTTTCCTTGGCGGTATTCAACTCATCGCCTTGGGTATTATAGGTGAATATCTGAGCCACATTTTCAACGAGACAAAGAAACGTCCTGGTTATTTTATACGAGAATTTAAATAAAGGGTTAGAAATAATGACGCGCCTGTTTAATGGAATGATAACTCAACCAATACACAATAATCTGTCGTTTTTCCTCTTTCTATTTTTATTCGGCACTACGTGTGTCATTTTTGAACCATGGAACGGAAGTAGGATATTAGGTCTTATAGAACTATTCTTAGACCTATATGTCTTATGTGTATTTTTGATGGTCTTTCCTAAGATAGGACGAAAATATATAAAAGTTATTGTCTCATTTATTTTGTATTCCATAGGCCTCATTGACATGTGGTGTTACCATGTACTACATATGCCAATAACAGCCTCATTATTTCAAGTCCTATTGCAGACAAATAAACAAGAAAGTCAGGAAGCTATAAGAGTTTATTGGGATTCAGCCGTTTTGTTTTCACCATTTGGTCTTCTTATACTGATAGCCATTATCCATGTTATTGTTAGTATATTTGGACTGATGAAGAAAAATGAAACTATAGATAAGCTACTTTTACCGCTTTGGAATAAAAAAGGAAATATAGTTTTATCGATAATACTTTGTCTCTGTTTTATAGTTAGTCTGCCAGATAAAGAAAGACTGTTTACAAGCTATATATTTGAATTGTCACCTGAAGATATTGAGAAGAAAGAGATATTCTTCAATGTCAATACACGTGCAAATATGTACCTACCAATCTATCGCTTTTATGCTGCTATAAAGGATATTCATCATTTCAATAATGAGATTGTACGCTTACCTATCATAGCAGATCAAACACAAGTCGATTCTTGCGCTTTCACATCACCTTTAATAGTACTCATTATAGGAGAGAGTTATAACCGCCATCATTCAGAACTGTACGGATATTCCAAAGCTACAACTCCTTTTCAAAAAAAACGACTGGATAAAAATGAAATATACTTATTCAAAGATGTTGTTTCAGCATGGAACCTCACTAGTTTGTCTTTTCAAGATATGTTCTCTTTGAAAACGCAAAATAGTCCTGGCGAATGGTATGATTATCCACTTTTTACCACTATGTTTCGACGTGCTGGCTATGATGTTTCATTTCTTAGTAATCAGTATGTGTTATCATTAGAAGGACGACTGAGTGACTTCGTTGAAGATTTGTTTCTTAACGAAGCACATATGAGCAATATCCAGTTTAGCCATCGTAATAAAGAAACACACAATTTTGATATCGGTTTATTAGCGGATTATGACAGTTTAACACATACTTCTCAATATAAAACTTCCATTCCACAACTTACTATTTTCCATTTTCGTGGACTTCATGCTGCATTCAACGAACGTTTTCCTAAACAAAAAGCTTTCTTTTCTGCTAACGACTATCAACGACGTGATCTTACTCCAGAAGACCTACAAATATTAGCAGACTACGATAATGCCATGCGTTACAACGATGAAGTTATAGAAGGCATACTATCTCGTATGGAAAATAAAGAAGCTATTGTTATCAATCTTGCTGATCATGGTGAACGTATTTTTGACTATGGCACTACCAATTATGGACGAAGTATGGCATTAACTCAAGAGAGTATATGTCAACAATATGAAATACCATTCTGGATTTGGTGTTCTAGTTCCTACAAAGAAAAGCATCCTGAGATTGTTCAGCAAATTATATCATCGCAAGAAAAACCTTGGATTACTTCAAACTTGCCACATCTTATGCTTTTCCTTGCGGGCATTAGTAATCACAAATATTATCAAAGTTCGGCTAATATTCTTTCACCAGATGCAAAATGTATAAACCGAATTATCAGTGGAAAATATCTTTATACAACATCTAACTTTACAGGAAACTAATAGACTGTATGCGACGATAGATATTCGTAGTAGGACGAGTAAATACTAAATAAGGACGGCCATTTATATGAACCACACTATAATGAAAGTTATCGTCTAATTCATACGAATCTTCTTTATAAGCTAATAGTCGTTGAAAGATATTAAGACTTGAAAGATCTTCTGGTTTTAAATGGAAGATTACTTTACTTACTTGCTTATCCTTTTTTAATTGCCATATATATAGCTGACCATGATTGTCTAAATCATAGTTCTTATAGGCTGTGCTGTCACTTTCTATTCGTTGTATTACATCTTCTGGTAAGAATACCAGTTGTGGTTTTCCATGAAGAGCAGCAGCTAACCGAATATTAATATCACTTGCATTGAAACCCATATAACAGCAATAGAATCCAAATTCTGCTATAGAATTTACGAAACGATGATAGAAAAAATGAAGTAGTGAAGAATTCTCTGATGCAGGATAAGGAACACTTATTACTTCCTTATTATCTTCATTCATTTGCTCTTCTAAGTAACAATAGTTTTCATAATTTTCATAACGAACAATCATAGCTGGCACATAATACATCAATAGAACTACAGAAAATAATACCATAAGACGTTTCTGCCAGCATAAAGATAATTTATCTTTTAACAGCTGTATTAACAGTAATACAGCTATAAAATCACTATAAAAAACCACGCGTTCTAAATTTGTACCACATATTACTATTATACCTAATGCTAAAAATAAACATAGATAATAATAACGATTTTGCCAAATTGCCTTAAAAACCTGACTACGATAGATTACTATCAAGGTTATAACAAGCAACCATGTTATCTTTAGGTTAAATACTATATTGATAGCTCCACTAATAAGACGATTTATTAAGAGTATATTTCCATCAGCACGTTCCCAAATACCTGGAGAGAGTAAACACATTGCTGTGCCTATAATATACCAAAAGATATATAAGAATCGTGGATATAACTTTTCTTTACGTATTTCAAAAATAGTGTAGAATAATAATGTTATGGATAATGGTAATGAAATAGCTTCATGGCTACATCCCACTAATAACGTAAATGGTGACAATATCCAATGAATATAACTGTCAGAATTTCTTATATGTCTTAAATAAAGCAGAAAAGCCAATGTTGCTACGCATACCCATAAATAATTGAACGTTCCCATACTCCAAAGAAACGTTGTCTTTATATCACCCATCACTATAAATAACATAAAACACATCGTGATAACACTAAATAGAGTGTTTTTGTTATTTATAATCAAAAGATTGACTAAATAAAGCATCAATGCAAATAAAATTGCATTAATACACTGATATACTACAGGAGGCGTAAAAGCAAAAAAAGCTTGCGCAATGCTATGCACCACCCATCGTCCATTTGTGACATTATAATGTATCCATTGTGAATGAATAAGGTCACTAATATTCTTTATTTGTTGTGGTGTAGATGATTCATTTTCTTGCCATGCAAACCTATAAATGATATCATCACTCAACGTTGGAGCATCAAGTAACTGTAGACCTAACATTGCAAAAAAAGACAATATCAGGAATAGTAACAAAGAAATATTACCTTTAAAATAAGGAGAAGTCAGAAATACATGTTGTTTAAAAGAAAACCGCATACATATTATTTTAACTTAACTCCAGCATTCTTTGTATGGGTTTAACAGCTTCTTTGGCGATATTTGAATCCACCTCAACAGAGGGCCATTCATGCTTCAAGCAGTTGTAAATCTTCAAGAGTGTATTCATCTTCATATACTGACACTCGTTACAGCTGCATTCTAGGCCGCTCTCGCTGATTTCTGGTGGTACAGGAATAAACTCACTGTTTGGACAATTTCTCTGCAGCTCGTGCAAAATACCGGCCTCTGTAGCCACAATATATTGTGATGCACGGTTTTCCCGTGCATACTTTAGCATATCCGCTGTACTTCCCTTTACGTCTGCAACAGCCAATACAGGACCTTTACACTCCAGATGAGCCATTACGATAGCATTAGGATATTGTTTCTTGAGTTCCAATATCTTTGTTACTGAGAAGCGCTCATGCACATGACAACCACCATTCCAAAGCAGCATATCTCTGCCTGTCACCTCATTGATATAATTACCAAGGTTATAGTCAGGACCAAAGATAAGCTTTGCATCCTTGGGTAACTGATCGACAACCTTCTTTGCATTACCACTGGTAACAACAACATCTGTCAGAGCCTTTACAGCAGCAGTAGTATTCACATAAGAAACAACCTGATAGCCAGGATGCTCATCCTTGAATTTCTTCAAGTCTTCTGCCTTGCAACTATCAGCTAGTGAACAACCAGCATTGAGGTCTGGACAGAGTACTGTCTTCTCAGGAGAAAGCAACTTACAGGTCTCTGCCATAAAGTGAACACCACACATCACCATCATCTTAGCATCCGTCTCTGCAGCCTTGCGAGCCAAAGCCAATGAGTCGCCTACAAAATCAGCAATATCCTGGATGTCTCCTATGGTATAGTAGTGTGCCAGAATAATGGCATCTTTCTCTTTACACAATCTACGAATCTCAGCCTTCAGATCTGTACCTTCTGCTACTGGCTCATCAATGAACCCTTGCTCTTTCCACTCAG
>Ga0256407_10011100_pt1 | contig 12523 bp, 7 predicted proteins | sample RumenRJG_04DNA_FD_193489 | JGI IMG/M metagenome (GOLD analysis project Ga0256407, IMG submission 193489) | Bovine rumen microbial communities from Lethbridge, Alberta, Canada - RJG_04 | ecosystem: Host-associated > Mammals > Digestive system > Stomach > Rumen | place: Canada: Alberta | collected... | reverse complement strand
CAAGCGTACGACAACAAGAGGGGGAGGGGTGGGGGGATGGGAAGACAACAAGCGTACGACAACAAGAGGGGTGGTGCGACAAAATTGATTCAATGCGACAAAATGTCGCCAGTTCTGGATGCAAACGGCGCATTTTCACAATTGGCACGAATGTTGCTAATATGGGAATCGGCAAAAAATGCCGGAAAAGAGGATAAAGATATGACAATGGACAAATGGACGGTAAACGCGCGCAAGGCGATTGAAGACGCCAAAGAAATCGCCGTGCGGCGCAGCTGCAACCAAATCGATATAGAGCATGTGGCGCTCGCGCTTCTCAAGGACTCTCGCGGGCTTGTCCCCAACATACTTGGGAAAATCGGCGTTTCGATTCCCGCGCTTTCCGCCCGCATAGTCGAGCTGGCCGACGCCAAGCCGAGAATCGGCGGAGACTCTGAACTTGGCAAGATATACATTACAGGAGCGCTTGAAAGCGCGCTTGCGAAAGCCGAAGACTGCGCGCGCGAGATGAAAGACGAATATCTTTCGGTGGAGCACCTGCTTCTGGGAATCGTGCGCGCCGGCGGCGCGGCCGCGAACGAAATCGTCCGCGCCGGGGCGGGGGAGAAACAGATCCTCGCCGCGCTGCGCGAAGTGCGCGGCAACCAGCGCGTGGCAACGGACAATCCGGAAGGGCAGTACGAAGCGCTGAAAAAATACGGAACCGACCTTGTGGCGCTGGCCCAGGCCGGGAAGCTCGACCCCGTCATCGGGCGCGATGCGGAAATCCGCAACGTTATCCGCATCCTTTCGCGGAAAACGAAAAACAATCCCGTCCTCGTAGGCGAACCCGGGACGGGCAAGACCGCAATCGTCGAAGGACTCGCGCAGCGCATCGTGCGGGGAGACGTCCCGGAAGGCCTGCGCGACCGCACGGTCTTTTCGCTCGACATGACGGCACTCATGGCCGGCGCGAAGTACCGCGGCGAATTCGAAGAGCGTCTCAAAGCCGTGCTGAACGAGATCCGCGCGTCCGACGGGCGGATAATCCTGTTCATCGACGAGCTCCACACCATAGTCGGAGCGGGCAAGACCGAAGGCTCCACCGACGCCGGCAACATGCTCAAGCCGATGCTCGCGCGCGGCGAACTGCACTGCATCGGCGCGACGACCCTCGACGAATACCGCAAATACCTCGAAAAGGACGCCGCGCTCGAACGCCGTTTCCAGCCGGTCCATGTGGAACCGCCATCCGAAGAGGATTCCATATCCATCCTGCGCGGGATAAAAGACCGCTTCGAAAAGTACCACAACGTCCACATCCAGGACGGCGCCATCGTCTCGGCCGTCACGCTGTCCTCGCGCTACATCCAGGACAGATTCCTCCCGGACAAGGCGATCGACCTGCTTGACGAAGCGTGCGCGTCGATCCGCACGGAGATGGATTCGATGCCTGCGGAGCTCGACGGCGCTTCGCGCCACATAGCGCGTCTCCAGATGGAAGAAGCCGCGCTGAAAAAAGAGAAAGACGAAGCGTCGAAGAAGCGGCTTGAAGAACTTCGCCGCGAGCTGGCGGAGCTGAAATCGCAGGCCGACGCCATGACCGCCAAATGGCAGTCCGAGAAAAAAGCCATCAACGAAGTGCGCGACCTGCGCGAGAAGATATCGGCGGCGAGGCACTCGCTTGAAAAGGCGCTGCGCGAGCAAGACTACGACAAGGCCGGAAAACTGCAGTATTCCGAGCTGCCGGCGCTCGAAAAAGCGCTCGCGGAGCGCGAAAAGGCGATACGCGACGCCGCCCCCGGCGCGATGCTGCGCGAGGAAGTCACGCCCGACGAAATCGCCGAAGTCGTTTCGCGCTGGGCGGGCGTTCCGGTGACCAAACTCCTCGAAGGCGAGCGCCAGAAGCTGCTCCGGCTCCCGGAGATCCTGCACAAGCGGGTCATCGGGCAGAACGAGGCCGTGGACGCAGTCGCAGACGCGGTCCTGCGCTCCCGCGCAGGCGTGAAGAACCGCGAACGCCCCGTAGGCGCGTTCCTCTTCCTGGGCCCCACCGGCGTAGGAAAGACGGAACTCGCCAAGGCGCTCGCTGCCGAGCTTTTCGACGACGAAAACTCGCTCGTGCGGCTCGACATGTCCGAATACATGGAAAAGTTCGCGGTATCGCGTCTCGTCGGCGCGCCTCCGGGATACGTAGGCTTCGAAGACGGCGGGCAGCTGACCGAAGCGGTACGCCGCAAACCGTACAGCGTCGTGCTTCTCGATGAAATCGAAAAAGCCCATCCCGACGTCTTCAACATGCTGCTGCAGGTGCTCGACGACGGACGGCTCACCGATTCGCACGGACGCACGGTTTCCTTCAAAAACACCGTCGTGATCATGACGTCCAACCTCGGCGGCTCTCTCATCGCCGAAAGCGGCGGCAAGGGAGGCTCCGTCGACGGAAAGACGCGCGACGCGGTGAACGTTCTGCTGAAAGAGCATTTCCGCCCGGAATTCCTGAACCGTCTCGACGAGATACTGATGTTCACGGAGCTCGACCGCGATTCAATCGCGAAAATCGTCTCCCTCCAGCTCGCCGGGCTTTCCGCGCGCCTCGCCGAAAACGGCGTGACGCTTGAAGCCGATTCCAAGGCGGTCGAAAAGCTCGCGGAGGAAGGATACGACCCCGTGTACGGCGCGCGCCCGGTGAAACGCGCGATACAGCGGCTCGTGGAAACGCCGCTCGCGCGCGAAATCGTGGCCGGGAAATATCCGCCCGGCTCCACGGTACACATGACCGCCGACGCCGCCGGCATCCGCTTCAGCCCGGACTGATAATCCGGCGCGGTTGTGGTAAACTTGCGGCATGGACGAAGCACCGATAGCGATAGTCGGAATGTCATGCCGCTTCGCGGGCACCCCGGACGCGGCGTCCCTCTGGCGGAATGTGATGACGAAGCGGTCCGCGATCGCGCCGCTTCCGCCGGAGCTTGCGCGCGCCCCGGGCGATCCCGGACTGTTCGGCCGCCCGTATCCCCATGCGGCGGGATGCCTCGGTCCGCTGTATTCGTGCGTCCCGTCCGCTCTTTCCTTCCCGCGCCAGATCAACGCAGGCGAAAACCAGGATCTCTACTTCGCCGCGCAGCTGGCGCTCGACGCGCTCGCCGACGCCGCGATAAGGCCGAATCCGTCCGCGCCGCTGAACGGCTTCGTCGCGCTCGGCTACGCGCCGCCTTTCAGCTGCGCCACCGTGAATTGGCTGGAGCACACCTACTTCATCGACCAGACGATGGAGATAATCGAGAAGTTCTTCCCGTCCGCCCCGGCCGAATCGCTCGATTCCGTCCACCGCCGGCTGAAAGAATCCATTCCCGCGCCGGACGCAGCCTCGTTCCTCGCAGGAACGGGAGGGCGCATAGCCGCATGGGTCGCGCGGGAAGCGTGTTTCGACGGCGAAGCGCATCTTTCGGATTCCGCGTCGCTCAGCGGCATGACAGTCCTGAGACAGGCGATGGACGCGCTGCGCACCGGCCGCGCGGACGTGGCGCTCGCCGGAGCGCTCGAGCCGCCGCTCTCGCGCGCGCTCCTCGAAGGTCTTTCCGGATCGATGAAATTCCGGACCGAAGGCCGGCTCGCTCCGTACTCGCCCGATTCCACCGGCACGCTGCCGGGGGAGGGCGGCGCGATGTTCATAATGAAACGCCGCGCAGACGCGCTCAAGGCGCACGACAGAATCTACGCCCTTGTGAAATCCGTCGCCTCCGCCGCGATACCCTCCCCGGCGGAGGGACTTGAAAAACTGTTTCTGCGCGCCGCGGACGAAGCGCGGTGCGAGATAACGTCGATAGACCTGGCGGAAGGCCACGGAAGCGGCGACCCGGAAAAAGACGCGCCGGAACTCGAGGCGCTGAAGTCGCTGCGCCCCGGCGGGGGAGGGGCTGCGATAGGGCTCGGCTCCGTGAAAGGCAACACAGGCCACACGCTGCGGGCCTCCGCCGCCGCGAGCCTTGCCAAAGTCGCGCTCGCGCTCTACCACCGCGTCCTCCCGCCGATGGCCGGCGGCGGAGAAACCGCGGACGGCTCCGACCCGGAATCCGGGGTGTATCTGCTGCACGAAGCCCGCCCGTGGATAGCAGGCGATGCGGCGGTGCGCCCGCGCCGCGCGCTATTGAACGCTTTCGGCTCCGGCGGACACGCCGCCTGCGCCATACTCGAAGAAGAACCGGAGGTGAGGTCGTGAACGCGGCAGACGCGGCAATTCCCCCGGCCGGCGAACTGGTGCTCGTAGGAGCGGACAGCGACGACGCCCTTCCCGGAGCCATCGCCCGCGTGGCGGCGTTCCTCGCCGCCGCCCCGGGGACGCCGCTCGAAGACGTGGCCTACACCTGCGCCCGCGAAGCGGCCGGCAAGCCGTGCATCCTCGCGGCGGTGGCCGATTCGCCAGCCGGACTGCGCGAACGCCTCTGCACGGCGCAGACGCGCATAGCCGCGGGCGCGGCCAAAGTCCGCGACAAGTCGGGCCTGTACTGGTTCCGCGACAGATTGCTCGGCCCGGAGCGCGACGGCAAGATCGCGTTTCTCTTCCCCGGCGGCGCAAGCTTCTACCCCGGAATGCTCCGCGACGTCGCGATTCTGTTTCCTGTCTGCCGCCACGTGTTCGACAGCCTCGAAGAAGCCGTCGGGGGGCTGGACGGATTCTCCCCGTCCTCCTTCGTATTTCCGCCCGGGGGAGGGTGGAGCGTGCTGTCCGGGCTGAAGCCGGGCGCGATGTTCGCGCGGCTTCTCGTATCTACGTGCGCGGCGGACATCGCGCTCGTCCGCCTCTTCGCCGATTTCGGAATCGTCCCGCAGGGTCTCGCCGGATTCGCCGGCGGCGACATATCCGCCCTGTTCGCGGCCGGCGTGCCCAGATTCAAGCGCCGCTCGGAGCGCCTCGAGTTCGTGCGCGACGTCTACAAACTCGTTTCCCACGCCATCGACCGCGAAGGGCTGCCGGAGTGCACGACACTGCTCGCATCCTTCCCGGACGCGGAGTCGGCGGACGCGGCGGCGGCAGCCGCGGATCCTTCCGAATGCGTGGAATCGTTCATCCACTCGCCGCGCGTGCGAACGTTCTCCGTGCTCTCTGCCGCGGCGGAAAAGACGATCCGCTCGTTCGCCGCGCAAGGCGTGCGCACCGTCCGCCTTCCGGCGGGGTCGCCGTTCAACACGCCCTGGTGCGCGAAGACCGTTTCAAGCTTCCGCAAATTCGCTTCGCGCTGGACCCGCGCCGAACCGTCCGTTCCGGTCTATTCCTGCGCGGACGCCGCGCCGCTTCCGCGCGGACTGCGCGCCCTGCGGCGCAAAGCGATGGAATTCTGGACGAGTCCGGTGCGGTTCGACGCGACGATACGCCAGATGTACGAAGACGGCTTCCGCGTATTCGTGGAACTCGGCCCGCGCGGAAATCTGTGCGGCGCGGCGGATGAAATCCTGCGCGACGCGCCGCACGCCGCCATCGCCGCGAACAGGGTGCACCGTTCCGGACTCCAGCAGCTGCTCCACGCGCTGGCGCAGCTTGCCGCTTCCGGCGCGCCGGTGGACGCTGCGGCCCTGCACGCGAACAGGCGGCGCAGGATGCTCGATCTCGACTCTCCGCTCACCGCCGGCGTCCGGCGCGATTCGGAGATGCGCCTGTCGCGCGATTTTCCGCGCCTTGCGCTTTTCTCGCTCGATCCGGAATTCGCGCAGACCGCCGCCCCCGCGCGGCGCGGCGCGGGCAAGGCGGAGATGCGCGCCGCGGCGGCGGCCGCGCGCGAACGCCGCCTGCGCCAGTTCGAAGCCGGCGCCTCGGATCCCCTGATATCCGGGGCGGACACCGTTTCGCACATCCCCGGCACGTCCATTGAAATAGTCAAAGAACTCACGCTCGCCGCCGCGCCCTTCATCGCGGACTGCGCCTTCGGGACTTCGCAGCTGTCCTATTCCGAACCGTCGCTCCGCGGACTCGCGGCGCTGCCGCTCTCCGCCGGCGCGGAGATGATGGGGTCGCTGGCAAGACGGCTGATGCCGTCGCGCTCCGTGGTCCGCATAGACGATCTGTCGGCGCGCAAGGCCGTGGTCTTCCGCGACGGAGCGGTGCGCCTGCATCTCCACGCCGAACGCACAGCCTCGCCGGACCCCGATCTCGCCGCCGTAAGAGTGCAGCTGCGCGACGACACGGCGGACCCCTCGTTCACGTGGCCTTCGATGGAGGCGGTCTTCCTGCTCGCCGCGACGCCGCCGGCGCCGCGCCCCGCGGTGCCGCCGCCGCTTCCGCGTCCGCGTTCAGTCCACTGGACGAACCGCGAAATCTACCCGGACCGCCTGCGCTACAACGGACTGCTGCGCGGCATAGTCCGCGCGGACCTGTGGTCCGAGACGGGTCTGGACTACGAAGTGCGCGCTCCGTCGTCGGCTGGCGCGGTGGCGCATACGCGCTTCCCCGTATGGACGCTCGACCCCGTGGTCTTCGAAACGATAACGTCCGGATTCGCACTCTGGCGGTCGCACCCGCGCTTCGCCGGGTCCTTCGCCGCCGCATTCCGCATAAGACGCATTTCAATCTTCGGCTCCGCGTTCCGCGAAGGCGCGCAGTTGCGCTGCTACATGCGACTGTCCGCGGTCACGCCGCGTTCGCACATCGCCGACATCACGGTGTCGGACGGCAACGGAAACATGGTGATGCAGATAGACGGCCTGGAGGAATTCGTGGAGCGCGTCCCGGAGGAATTCCCACGGCTCATCCTTTCGCCGGCGTCGACATTCCTCACGCGCCCGGTTCCGCCCGCAGTCATAGGTTTCCCGTCCGCCGCCGCGGGGACGGCCATGGTCGCCGGCGCGCCGTACGCGATATTCGAACAGCACGGCGGGATATGGCTTGAGATGGTCTCCCACGCGGTTCTGTGCCCGGCGGAGCGCAAAGAATTCGCGCAGATGCCGGGAACGGTCTCGCGCCGCGCGGAATGGCTTTTCGGACGCATCGCCGCGAAAGACGCGGTGCGCCGCTTCATGGCGGACAGCTATCAGGCGCGCTGGACGTGCGCCGACATCCACATATGGCCGGACGATTCGGGCAAGCCGCACGCCATAGGCGCGTGGACCGACACGCTTCCGGAGGCGCCGGACATAACAATCGCGCACACGTCGCGCCTCGTGGTGGCGGCGGCCGCCGCGAATTCGCGGATCGGAATCGACATCGAAGCGCGCGGAAGGAACCTGACGGACGAGTTCACCCGCGGGGTTTTCACCGACTCCGAACTTGAAATCGCGGCGTCGGCCGCGGCCGCGCCGGACATGACGCTGCGATTCTGGTGCGCCAAGGAGGCGGTTTCCAAAGCGCTCGGAACCGGCATACGCTTCTCGCCGCGCGAAATGAACATCGTCGCCGCAGACCCCGCGACGGGAGTGCTGGCGGTGCGGCTTTCAGGCGGATGGCTCGGCGCGTTCAAGAATTTCGCGGGGCGCGACATCCGCGTTTCGACATCCCTGCTGGAAGACCACGCGCTGGCGTCGTGCTTCCTGCCTTCATCCCTTTTCAACGATTGAACCCGCGCCGCCGGGCCAGACGGCGGCTCATTGCGGAAAAAGCGTTTCGAGAGCGATTTCCGCCGGGGTCGCCGCGCGCTTCGAAGCATTGCATTCGCGGCACGCCGGAACGCAGTTGCCGCGCGTGGAACGCCCGCCGCGCGCCACGGGGATTACATGGTCGAGCGTAAGCGCGGCGGCGCCGACCTTCTTCCCGCAGTAATGGCACACGCCCGCCGCGATCCGGCTTTCCCACCAGGCGCTTTTGCGCAGTTCGCGCGCCTTGGCGCGCTCCCGCGCCACATGCGCCGGGTCGGCCTCGAAAGGAATCCACGGCGCGTCTTGCGGAACGGGGGAGGTCATTTGTATTCTACGGACGCCTTCTCGCGAAGCTCCGCGACGAACGAGTCCATCGCACGGCCGCGCGCCTCGTGGCGCAAAAGGTCGCGAATGCTTTCGTGCGCTTCCGTCAGCGATTTCGATCCGCCCGGCCTCTCGTCTTCCTTCAGGATTATGTGGTAGCCGAACTGCGTTTCGACGACATCCGAAATTTCGTTTTTGGCGATGGAGAAAACGGCCTTGTCGAACGGGTCCACCATCATGCCGCGCGAGAACCAGCCGAGGGATCCGCCGTCCTTGGCGGACGGGCAGTCCGAATGCGCGCGCGCCTCCTCCTTGAAATCCGCGCCTTCGAGGATGCGCTTGCGTATCGCTTCGATCTCCTCGCGCGCCTCGCGCTTCGACGCTTCGGATTCCCTGTCGGCGGGCGTCACGAGAATGTGGCGCGCGAAGACCTGCGGGCCGGACGCGAACTCGCCCGGATGCGCGCGGTAGTACGCTTCGATATCCTCCTCCGACGGCTCAGGCACATGCGCGACCGCCTGGCGCACGAGCGCGTCCACGCGGCAGCCGCGGCGCAGTTCCTCGCGGAAGCTTTTTTCGTCCGTCTTGCGCGCCTCGAGCGCCTTCTTGAACGCCTCTTCGCTTCCAAGCTGCTTCTTTATCTCCGCGATGCGTCCGTCGATCTCGCTTTCCGGGACCTGCACTTCAAGTTCCGCCGCGCGGTCGAGAAGGAGTTTCGCGCCTATGGCCTGCTCCTGCGCGCGCTCGACGAGCTTTTCGAGGTTCGCCGTTATCGTCTCTTTCGACGTTCCGTGCGTCACGTAGAATTTGATGAGACGGTCGAGTTCGAACTGTACAGCCTCGCGGGAGATTGGAGTTCCGTTTACGTATGCGGTTTTCATTCCGGTGCGTTCCTTCAAAATGCCATGTTGCAGAGATCGCGCGCGGTGTTGCGCGCGCCGTGCGCGCCGTCGGAAGGCGTGGACGGTATGGCGTAGACGGCGCGTCCCCAGCGGAATTTCGGATGCCGCGCCCCTTTTGCATATTTGAATCCGAGTTTTTCGAGATTCGCTATTTCGCGCTCGCCGATCGAGCGCCCCGATTCTTCGAGCGCCTTCTTCGTCTCTTCGCGCAGGCGGGAAAGCCCGCCGGAAGACTGGTTCGCCGCGAGAACGGCCTCGAGCAGTTCCGCGCGCCTGTCGCGCCGCGCGGCGGCGGCGTCCTTGAGCGCGCCGGCAAGCGCTTCCACGACATGCTCGTAGATTTCGCCTGCGAAGACTTCGTTCGCGGAGCCGGGAACGGGCGCGCGCAGAAGAACGCTCGACGGCAGGCGGCGCGCCTCGGCGAGTTCCCTTTCGAGCATCTCCGCGCGGAAAAGCGCGGCATTGCGGTCCGCCGCCTTTCCGGCGGCCTCTTCCGCCGCGAGCGCGCGCGCTTCGAGAGACGCTGCTCTCGCTTCCGCGGACGCAAGCCGCGCGCGGAGTCCGGCAGACTCCTTTTCAGCCGTTTCCTTCGCCGCGAGCGCGGCGGCGCACACCGTGCGCGCCTCTTCCGCAGCCCGCAGCGCTTCCGCCGCCCGCTCTTCGGCTTTGGCCGCGAGCGCGCTCTGCCGGTCGAGTTCGGCGGCGGTTTCTTCAAGGATGTCCGCAGTGCGTTCGCGCGCCGCAGACGCTTCCGCTATTTTGTCGAAAGAGTTTTTCGGGCGCACCTTCTCGCGCCCCGGAACGGCGCCGCGCCGTCCTCCGAGCATTGCGGAGAAGACATCGCCGGGACTTGCCCCGCAGGGAAAAACGTCCGGCTGCACGGCGGGAACCGCGCGCGGCGCGGCCTTCGCGCGCCCGGAGGGCTTCACCCTGTCGAGCGCGGACCAGTCGGTCAACGTTTTTCCCTTCTGCATGTCCCAGCCGTTTCCATATAGCGGAAAGACGCGGAAGCAATCCGCGTCTTTCTGCATTTTGCATCATCTGCAGACGCAGATTACTTCACGCATTCCTTCGCGGCTTTGCAAAGGGTAAGCTTGGCAACCGTCTTCGCGGGAATCTTGATGGCTTCCTTGGTGAAAGGATTGATGCCCTTGCGAGCGGCCTTTTTCACCTTGGTGATCTTGCCGATTCCGGGGATCATGAGACCGCCGGGAAGCTTCGCGCCGGCGTAGATGATCTCGATCAGGCGGGCATAGGCGTCAGCGGCCTGGGCCTTCGTGATCTTGGCGGTTTCAGCGATGTCAGCGAGAATCTCGCTCTTGTTGGTAGGAACCTTCTTGGCCATTTGATTACCTCTTTTTCGGTTTGTGCGAAGCGTCTGCCCCGCGAAACGCCTGTATGATAGCGGTTTTCCGCGCCGAATGCAAAGGAAAACAGCATTTTTCCGCATTTTTTTCGTTCTATCCCGTCAAAACGCCTTTCTAAAGGGGTTTTGCCGCGTCTGCACACGCATTTCCGCAGTCGCGCGGCGCGCAGGGACGGCGCGCCTGCAAAACCCGGGCACATTGGCAACATTCGGCAGGCGCGGCGGGCGGACGGCAAGCGTACGACAACAAGAGCCCCGCCAACCCAAACACTTTCTCCGGGCCGGTCACTCTGAACCGAGGCCGACCCTTATTCGAAAAAACTTATGCCGTCGCCGATTTCGGGCGAAGTGAACGTTGCCGTGCCGGAGGCTACAGCAGCACTTGCGACACCTTCGTCCCAGCCGTTGCCGTTTTTCCTGTCGAGATATGCCTTCACCGCCACGCCCGAAAGACCTGCCGGAACATTCAAGTTTCCTGCTGTTATGCGAACCGTTCCGGCCGGCGGCTGATCGGCAGAAGCCTCGCAGAGGACCACGCTCTGCGAATTCGTAGGATCAAGCCCCAGACAGTAGCTCTGCCACACCGGAACGCCGTTCGCACCATTTTCCGCCAGCGCATCGGCGACGTCATCGATGCTGTCGCTCTCCGTCGCAATGCCTTTGCCTGAAACCCATTCCACAGGTACGGACACATCGCCGACTCCGGCAACCTTGATATAGAAATACGGTTTGCGCTTCAAGACGAGATTGCCGCTTTCCACGGCGAGATATACGCCGTCCGTGATGTCCACGCCGTTCGCCGTGGCGGACGCAACGGAAAAATTGTTCGTATTCGCAATCTTGCCGCCCTGCACAAGCGTGTAGGTGTCATCAAAACCAAACGCCGACTCCGTCGAGAATGAAATGGGGATATTGGCGTTTCGCGTGAACGAAGTCGTTAGGTTCATTGTCGCGCCTGACGTCTTGCTTGCAAATTCGAGCTCCAGCGAACCGCCGCTCCCCATCACAAACGCGCCTCCCGTCACCGTTCCCGTCTTGGAAATCGAAAGCGGATAGTTGAACGAATCGAAATTTGTGGATGATGGAGTATGCGTCATCTGCACCGTTCCCGCATTGACCCTCAATCCTCCGCTTGGCCTGAACCAATTGTTTATATCCAGCGTGCCTGGACCGGTCTTGACGACACGCCCCTTGCTTGTTGCCGTAGAATCCATCACCCAGACGCCGGTATGCACCGTTTTGCCGCTTGGCACTTCTATCGTACCGTTGTTATCCGATATGGCAAGCGAAAAGTTCGACATCGGATTTTCGGCATTGCCGCTCGGCGCGAACGTTCCGCCGTCCATCGTAAGCCTGCGCCCGCCGCTGCCGCCGTCATTGTACAAGACCACGCTTTGGCATTCAAGCCTTCCCGTCTTGCCGATTATTATGTGTATACCGCCGGTGGATGCCGTCCCCTTGTTGATTCTGACAAGTTTTCCGTTGTAGGGAAGTCTCAACGTTCCGTCGATAGTCACGACGTTCGCGCCCTCGCCAAGACCTATATTGGCCCCGCTCGAAGTCAATTCCATTACCGCGCCCTTTGCAACGCGTATTTCACCGCGCGCGCCGCCCCAGCCCGCCATCATCACGCCGCACCATTCGCCGTCGCAGTTTTCCCAGCTGGTCATCGTCACCCTGCCGCCTTTCACATCGAGGAGGCCATACGTCTTGTTCGCCTTGCCGCCGATGACCATTGCTCTCGTGGAGATCGTGCCCGAGACGTTCACGAGCGTTCCGGTAGTGTTGGGGAGTCCGGCGCCCACCACATTCCCGCCAAGATATATCCACCCGTTCGCCGCCGTAATGTTGCCGGAAAGGTTTGTGACGATGCCGTAGTTTTTCGTGCTTCCGCCGATAAACAAATCTTGTCCGATCGTCCAATTGCCGTCATGCTTGTTCACTACGGCAAGATACGGAGAAGTGCCGGAAGTCCCGATTCTGAGATGCGTTTTGTCTTTGGTGGACAAGTTGCCGGTAAAATCGATTAGGCCGAAAGAAAACTGACCGCCGTTGAACGCTATGGACGTGTCGTTCGTGACATAGTAGATGCCGGTGCTCGGCTGAAGCCAGAACGAGAAATCGTCGGCCGTTGTCAGATGGTGGCTCGCATCGGCGACTTGATAGACATTGTTGGCGTCTTTGTATTGCCAGCAGTTGTAGTTGGAGAAGAGCCCGCTTCTTACGGCAGAGCGCCAGGTGTATTGCGTAGCCGATGCCGTCTGAGCCATGAATATCGCGGCTCCCGCCGCGAACGCCGTTAAAAATGCTTTCATCGTCCCGCCTCCTTGATTCCGGTTTTTGCGACTGTTGCAAATCCGTTGAAGGCGGGCGAATACCTTATCCC
>Ga0256407_10011099_pt1 | contig 12524 bp, 6 predicted proteins | sample RumenRJG_04DNA_FD_193489 | JGI IMG/M metagenome (GOLD analysis project Ga0256407, IMG submission 193489) | Bovine rumen microbial communities from Lethbridge, Alberta, Canada - RJG_04 | ecosystem: Host-associated > Mammals > Digestive system > Stomach > Rumen | place: Canada: Alberta | collected... | reverse complement strand
TCATTCAAAAATAAAGAAAATAATAAAGATAATGATAATATAATAAATACAAAAACAAAGTTATAAAATAATAAAAATATAAAAAAAATGAACTAATTAAAAAAATTAGAATAATTTTGAAATAAAATGAATAAAAAATTAAATTTTAATAAACAGAATTTTCATTTTTAAATTAAAAAAAACTTAATTTAAAAATGAAAATTCTAAGTAATAATTCTGAAAAAGAAGATAATATAAAAAATATAATGTCAATATTTAAATATTGTGGAATTTGATTTTTAATTAAAACTTTGTTATTATAATTTTTTTCTTTTGTATTGATTATTAAAATGAAATTTTGAGTTTTAGTATTTTTTATATATGTAATTAAATTAAAAAAATAGGAATTTATTAAATAATTTGACAAATTTCTGTTTTAAATAAATTTTAAACAATCTAAATAAGCAATAATAGTTTAATAAAAAATTATGATAAATATTTAAGTAATTGATTTAATTAATTTAAACTTTTAAATATATATATTAAGATATTTATTAAAATTTGTTTATAAAATAGATTTTTTTTAAACACAAAATATTAAAATGAAATAAATAAATTTTTAATTCTTTATTTTATATTAATAAAAAACAATATTTTTTTAAAATATAATTATATACATCACAATTATTTTTTATCCCATAAAAATAAAATTTAAAATAATTTTTATTAATAACTAAAATATTTTTATATAAAAAAAATGAACATAACAAAAAATAAAAAAAACATCTCATATCAAAGTTCTCATTCTTTAAAAAATCATTCCCTTATAATAATCAGTAGTGATTACTCAGTGGAAACATTATATAAAATTTTATCAAAAAATCCTCTTTTAATAAATCAAAAAGACAATAAAGGAGGAACATTATTATCATATTCAATAGAAAGAAATAAAAAAGATATTTTTGATTTAATTTTAACATCACCAATTTTAGATTTAGATTACCAAGATAAAGAAGGAAATTCATATTTACATATTGCAGTACAATTTGAAAGAGAAGAAATGATAAAAGAACTTATTGAAAAAGGAATTAATTTAAATGTTCAAAATAATGATGGTAATACTCCTTTACATTTAGCTTATTTAATTAGAAATAAAAAAATAATTAATTATTTAATTCAAAATAATATTGATTATACAATTAAAAATAATAATGGGGAAATCGCTAATCAAAATTCTATTATAAATTATGAAAGTAATAATTTTGATGAAAATCTTTTAATGAATGATAATATTATGAGTGATTCTAAAATTAATATTGATAATTATTCTATTAATAAAAATGAAAATGAAGATTCTGAAATTAATGAATCTATTAAAATTGAATGGAGTGGATCAAATTTAATGAAGAAAAATAGACAATTTAATTTAAGTATACCAAATAATTGTACATCAATTGAAAATTTAAAATCATATCAAATGATTAATAAAAAGAAAAAAGATGAAAATAATACTGATGATACTAAATCAAATAGTCCTAAATATATTAATTCAAAAAAACAAAATGAAAATAATATTATTTATAATGAAAAAGAACCTAATTATTTTAATATAAGCTCAAGTATTGAAAATCAAAGATATGAAAATAATGATAAAATAAATATTGATAATGATTATAATATTTATGATGATGATGATTTAGTTAATGTAAATTTTAATAGAATAGAAAAAATGAAAAGATTTAATACAACTAATTTATTTCATCCAAAAAATATAAATACAAGAAAAAATTCTTCAATTACTTCATCATCAAATTTAATATTAATTAAACCAAAATTAGAAATAAATGATAATTTTAGATTTTCATCACCTTATAATAATAATAAAGAAATAAATGAAAATTTAAAAATAAATGAATCAAAAAAATTAAATTCATCTCAAATAATGAAATATTCAATTCAAAATATTCATACTAATCCAAATCCTCAATCATCTACAATAATAAATAATAAAAATACTCAACCAAATATTATAGAATTATCATATAATAATCAAGATTTATTATTATTTTTAAAAACAATAAATATGGAAAAATATTATAAAAATTTTATATCAAATGGTTTTGATGATATAAAATTAATAATAAATCAAACTAAAACTGATTTAGGAATAACAGAAAATAATTTAAAAGAAGCTGGAATTTTTTCTCCTGGTGATAGGGCAAAAATAATTATTAAAATACAAGAACTTGCAGGAAATTTTTCTTTTCAAATTCCAAAAGAAGTTTATTATACTTGTAATAATTTTGATGATATTGAAAAAGATAACAATATTTGTAAATTAAATAATTGGTTAAAAGAAATTAATGTTGAGAAATTATTAACTAATTTTATTTCTAATGGGTATCATAGTCTAGAATTATTATTAATTCAATTAGATTGTAAAGAACCTTTAAATATTGATAAATTAAAAAATGATTTGGGAATTGAAATTATTGGTTTTAGACAAAGGATTTATAATAAATTGAAAGATGATAAAAGGAAATTAATTGGGAGATTAAAGAAAAATTTAATTATTACTGAACAAAGTAATAATGATATTTGTCATGATTGTAATATTTTTTAAAAAAAATTTTTTAATTTTTATTATTTAATTTGTATAAAAATTAAGAATAACATTGAGTGTAAAATAATACTTTTTTATATGGAAAATTAATATTTTGATTAATCTTTATTTATGCTTTATTTTTTGTTTTTAAATATAAGAATAGTAAAATATTATATTATTCGAATAAATAATTTTTAATATATTAACTTTTTTAAAATAATAAAAATTTCTTTAAAAAATTAATTTCTAATCACAAAACAATTGCAACATATATTCTCTTTCAAATTCTTTTTTATATAAAATAATAATAGTTTTCTTTAAATTAAAAAATTAAATTAAAAGTTCTAAATAAATTTTTACTAAATATTTTAATTTCATTTCTTCTTTAAAATTTATTTTTTTATCTCAAATTAAAGAATAACTATTTTTTTATCTTCTTCTTTATCAGTATAATTTGTAAGAAGAACTTCATTTGATGTTCTTAATAAATTTATAATGTTTGATAAAATGTTTTTACTAAAGTTTGATATGTTTTTTTAAATCATCTTTTGATGATATTGAATGTCTTGTTTTTAATATTCTTTTAAATTCTTGTTTTTTATTTTTTAATGTCTTATTTTTAATTTTATTCTTCAAAATATTATTCTTGATGTTATATTTTAGATTTGTTTTTTTTTGTATTTATTTTTTTTTGATATTTCATTTAATTTTGTCATTATTATTAAATTTTTAGTTAATTCTTTTAAAAATATAAAATTAAAAAATTGTAAAAAAATTTTTTTTAAATATTATTTTAAAAAAATACAAATTATTAAATTATAAACATAAAAAAAAACCCCATAAATAAATAAAATAAATATATAAAAAAAAATAAAAAAAAAATAATAAAATGAAAATAGAAACCGAGGAAAGAATACCTTGTGCAAAAAAAAACGCTCTTGAGTTACGACGTACTCACTATTCCCTAGGAACAGGTCCAGGAACCTATTTAACTCAATACAAACACGATTATCCAGGATATCCTTTTGACAATATTTCACCACAAGGTGATTCAGTAACAGCTCGTAAATCAACATTTAAATTTGGTGATTATATATGTCCTTATACAACAACATCAGGAGACCAAACAAAAGGAGTTGGTACAGGTGTACCAGCAAAATTAGATGCAAGTGTTAAAAATGATTTAAGAAGAAGTCATTTTAATTTAGGAAGTAATAATCCAGATTTAATTAGTGAATATAGAGAAGAATATAATGAAAAACCTTTTGATCCTTCTTCTCCTTTGAAAAGTGATTTAAGAACATCAAGTTATGTTTTTGGAAGTGATTTTCCTGATTATTTAACTGAACATAAAGATAGATATACTGAACCTAAGTTACCTATTATTAATCCTTATAAAATTAATACTGCTATGTTACAGAAGAATCATTATAATTTTGGTAATGATAAATCACCTTGGATTTCTACTCAGAATCATGATTATACTCCTAAACCTCTTTCTGAACCTTATAAAGAAAAAAATAAAAATACTTCATTCAAATTTGGTGATGAAGGACATACTGGTGATACAATTTATAGAACTACTTATGTTCCTAAACCTATTGATCCACCAAAATTATCAATGGATACTTTAAAGGATTTGAGAAGTAGTCATTTTGGTCTTGGTTCAGGTGACAATGATATGAATACAGTTTATTCTTTAGATTATACTAAACCTGAAATAGAAAAAAATGAAGGAATGGATCCTTCAAGATTAAGAAAATCACATTGGAATATAGGTGAAAAATATCCAACATATGATAATTATGATACTACATATCGTGTTGTTCATACACCAAAAATTAGAATTCTTAATGAAATAAATCCAATTAAAAATAAGTCAAGTATACTTAAATCAGGTCCTGGTTTATGGGAAACTGAATTTAAAGCTAATTATACTCCTATTGATGGTGATCCTTTTGATAAAAATCTACTTAATAAAATTATGAATGATAATAGAGGAGTTCATTGGCGTTTTGGTGATCAAAAAGGTGATTATTCAACTACTGCTGGTGATGCTTGGAGATATGATCCTAATTTAGCTCCTAATGCTAGAGGAAAACTTAATCAAAGTATGAAGAATGATTTAAGGAATTGTCATTATAAATTAGGATATTCTGAACAACCTAATAAATCTACTTATGAAGTTAATTATATTCCTAGAGAATTGGAAGCTAAATTAGGAAGAGATCCTGGACTTAGGAAAAGTCAGGTTAATATTGGTGGTGGACCTTTTAAAGGTGATTCTACTTATCATGAGGATTATGTTCCTAAGGAGTTACCTGATATATATGATTGTTAAAAATTTTATTTTTATTTTTTTAAGTTTTAATAATAATTGATTTTTCATTTTTTCTATTTATTTTATATTATTTAATTATATATAATAATATTATTAAATTGATTATTTTTATATAATATGAATCTAATTATAATTGTTGATAAAAAATTGATGATATAATTTATTTAAATAATTTAACTTTACTAATAAAATTGATTTTGATTATAATTTCATCTTTTAATTATTTTATTTAATTATTTTAATTATATTAAAATCAATTAATAATTATTTCTATTTATTACCTAAAATTTATTTATTTCATTTGTTTTAAATTTTGATTATTACATACAATATATAAATATTTCAAATTATGGATAATTTAAAAGAAAAAATCAAAAATGATTATGCAAAAAAAAAATGTTTAATTGAACATAATGAAGATATTGAATATAAATTAAATATAACAACAAATCTTTTTTCAATAGAAAATGCAATTGAATTTATTCATAAAATTGGAAATAGTATTTTTGTATATGGAATAAATATAAATCAAATTTGTCCAAAAGATAATGAAGAATATAAAATTAAATATATGAGAGATGTAATATATAAAAAACAATTTCATGAAATGTTAGAACAAATATTTGAAATAAAAACCATTAATGGATTAACAATTTTTGGTAAATTAAAAGATAATATTAAATTAGATATTGATTTAAAAAAATTTTATTTAGTTTATGAATTAGATTATGAAAATGATAATATTGAATATTACTTTGTTAAAGATAAAAATAAGGTCGTTGAAAAAAAAAATAAAAAGATAAGAATTTTTACTTTTTTTCAAAAAAATACACTTTTAACATATCATAATAAAAATTTAGAAAAAGAAAACAAAATAACTTATGTAATAAAAAACTTTTTAAATACTTGTATATCAAAATTATTATTTCAAAACAATTATATAAAAGATAATACTTCAAGAAAATATATTTATTACAAATTTACTGATTTAAATATTAAAAATAATATTTTACCATTAGTCAAAACAAACAATTATTTTAAAAAATTTAATCCTTTATTTTGTCCAGGTTTAAAAGCAATTTGCAATATTTATGATAAAAATCAAATTTATTTAAATCTACTACCAAAAAATATAGTTTATAATAACAATAATTATGCTGAATTATATGATTTTTATTGTAAATATTATAGTAATTATAAAGAAGATGAAATAAATAAATTTTTTCATGATGATTGTTTAAATAAAAAAGGAATTAAAATTTATTCTGGAGAAACAATTAAAATTGAAGAATTAATATTTGAAAATCCATTTAATTGTAAATTTATTGATAAAGATGGAAATGAAACAAATGTAGGTGAATATTATTCAAATAAATTTAATAAACAATTATCTCAATCAAAAATACCACTTGTAGTAAGATATATTGATAAAAATGGGAAAATTGAAAAAAATCTTGCAAAAAAAATTATTATTCCTTGTGAATTTTTATATGTTGTTGGAAATATATTAAAAAAAAGAATTAATATTCAAAAATTAATCCAAGACCCAAATGGAAAATATAATAATATATTAGAAATAAGAAATAAATTATTAAATATAAAAAAAAATAATATTAGTAATTTTTTAGAGAATATCTTTAAAGATAATTTTCAACAAAAAAAAATAAATTGTTATAAATTAAAATCTCCAAAAATTGAATTTAAAAATACAGTAAAAGAACCAAATGAACAAGGTTCAATTAATTTATTTGATATTATACCATATTCAGGAAATCCAACATTAAATCAAGTTGAAGTTTTTTTATTAGGAGTTAATGAAGAAGATGGAAATAATTTATATAATTTAATACAAACTGCTGCAAATTCTCTTGGAATTAAACTTAATATTCCTTATGTTGAAATTATAAAAGATGATTTAGAAAATGATAATTTATATTTTTATATTTTAGATTTACTTAATAATTTAAAACAAAAATATAAAGAAAAAATTGATGTTAGTTTTTTATTTTTAAATCGAAATCATAAAGAAAAATATAAACAATTTAAAAAAGCTTTTAATAAGTCTGAAAGGAATATTCCTACTCAAGTTATTCTATGTAATCATAATATTAATATAAATCAAAATTTAAGTAAATTTACTTTGATTTTAAATCAAATTTGGGGAAAAAAAGGAAATGAAATTTATAAATGTGATTTTTCTTTTATTGAAGAACCTATTATTATTTCTTATAGTTCTATGAGAATTGAAAAAACAAAAATTCTAACAAGTTTATGTATAAGTGTTAATAAAAAATTATGTGAATATGCATTTTTTTCTGATATTACTGAATGCAATTATGAAATTGGAATTTATTCTATTAATTTAGAAAAAATATTAACTAAGGCATTATTGACTATTGATAAATTTATGATGAAAAAAAATAAAATTTGTAAAAATATTATTATTTATAGAGATGGAGCAAATGATGAAATGCTTCATTTTCTAATTAATAATGAATTACAAATGATATTAAATTCAATTAATAAAATAAAAAATAAATTAGGATTAAAGCAAAATAATCAAAATGTATTTTCAGAAAGTAAATTATGTTGGATAATAGTAAATAAAAAATCTGATATTAAAATGTTTCTTGAGTCAGAAGATAATTGTGATAAATATATTGGAAATATTCCAATAGGAACAATAATAGATAAAGAAATTACTGATAATTATTATTATGATTTTTATTTGAATTCTACTTTTACTGTTCAAGGTACTAATACTGCAACTCATTATATTGTTTTATATGATGATAGTGATTTGACTGCTAATCAAATTTATAAACTTACTTATTATTTAACTTTTTTAAGTGTTAATCATATTAAAAGTATTAGAATACCTGCACCTCTCTATTTTGTTACTAGAAGAAATAATTTTATAAAAAATAATTTAGATGGGGAAAATATTAATTCTAAAGTTGTTTTATTAAATGTTTCACTTTAAATAAAAAAAATTTGAAATGAGTTATTTTATATATTTTATAATAAAACAATATTTCAAATAGAATTAAATATCATAAATTTAAAAACTAAAAAAATTAAATAAAATTTCCATCCTAAAAAAGTCAAAAATAAACCCAATAAAAATAAAATAAAAACATCAAATCAATAATTAAAACATACAAAAAATAATCTACAAAAAATAAAACTTCAAAAAAAAAAAAAAAAAAAATCTACATCTCTTATTCTTCTTTTTCTTCTTCATCAATCCATTCTATTCTCTTTCCATCTTTCCAAACACCTTTCCTCCATTTTTCTCTATTAAAAAATTCTCCCTCACCATTTTGTTTCCCATTTTTCCAAAATCCTTTATACATCCTACCATCACTCCATTCAAAAACACCATAACCATCTTTTTTATCATCTTTATATTCTCCAGTATATTTCCTTTTATCAGGCCAAGTAAAAACACCTTCTCCATCCATTTTATTATTTTTCCAAGTTCCAACATATTTCCTTTGATCACTCCAAACATAAATTCCTTTACCACAAATATTATTATCCATAAACTCACCTTCATAAACACTTCCATCAGCCCATTTAAATTTTCCAACTCCCCATTTTTTACCTTCTTTATATTGTCCTTCATAACTAGCACCATCAGGCCAACTTTCTTTACCTTCACCATCTTGTTTATCTTCTTTCCAATTACCTTCATATGTAGCACCATCAATATGAGTATAAATACCATAACCATTTGCTTTATCATCTTCCCATTCACCTTCATATATATCACCATCAGCATGGATTAATTTCCCTTTTATATTAGCTTTATCATTTTTCCAATAACCTTCATAACGAGAACCATCTTTCCATATTTGAATACCTCTACCATAACGTTGATATGGGGATAAAGACCATTCACCATAATAAATTGTATTATTCTCATATTCTACTGTTTGCTTTAGTTCTACTAGGATATCTTCGTTTAATGGTGGATATTTTTGGAAGAGTCGACGGATGTCTTCGTCAGTTATTTTTGAGTTTTGGACTGTTGTGAATTTACTTGATGAAATGTTTGGACTTATTTGATTTAGTGGGATTTTTGAAGGGAAGGTATTTAATTTTTTACGTGCTGTTAAACCACGGAAACGAGATTGGATTCTGATTATTGTTGTGAAAAGTTTTGGTTTGTTCTTTATTGTGGTTACTATTAGTTTTTTATATATATATATTTTTTTTTTTTTTTTTTTTTTTTTTTTTTTTTTTTTTTTTTTTGATTTTTTATTTTTTTTTTTGATTATATAGAAGTATTTTTACTTATTTCTTTTATGTGCTCATTATCTATTTCATTTACATTCTTTTTTGGGCATATACATGCACAACCCATTGTTTATTTTTTATATTTAATTATAATTTTTTATTTTTATTTATAAATAAACTTAGAAAAAATTATTAATTATTAACATATATCAATAGAATTTTTGATAATTACTTAATTAAATGTATAATAAGAGTTTTATTAATAAAATAATTTAAATATTATTTAAATATACTAATTTATTTTCTTTTTTTGTATTAATTTTGTTTTTTTAAAACAAATATAATAAAAAACAAGTATTATAATGATAAAAAATAATCCAACAAATATAATCAAAATATATTTTCCATAAATAAAAAAATTATTATCATTTTTATCAAAACCTAAATTCATATTATCAGAAACTTCATTATAAACATTAGTAAATTCTTCCATTTTATATGCAAATTCATCACTATCAAAATCAGGAATTTTATCAAAAGAAATTAAATCTTTATAATTATCATCAAGTGAATTAATAAATTGTTTATTATTGACTTTTTCTAAAATATTTCTTGTAACATTTTCTTGAATTAAAGAATAACAATTAGTTAAACTCATCATTATAATTTTGTATTCAGCATTATCTAATTGAGATGAATAATATTCAATAACTTTTTTATATTTAATTGAATCTTGTAACATTCTAACTCTAAAAATAATTAAACAAGCTTTAGCTTTGTTTTTTTTTATTTCAGAATAATTCAAAACAAAATTAAAAAAGACAAAAAAAAAAAAAAAGAAAGAAAATATATTCATTTAATTTTTATAATAAAAATATATTAAAATAAATATTTTTTTACTTGTGTTATATTACATCAATTATAAATAAAAAAACCATTTTACTAAGACTCTATTAATAACTTATATGCAGAGATTGAAATCATAAAAAATATATTAACTCAATAATTAACTTTAAGGATTCATATTAAGCATATATAAAGAAAATTTAGGATATTGAATAAGTAATTTAGAAAATAATTTTTGACCAAAATTTAATTTTTGCAATTGAGGAATTAATGGAACTAACATTTGAAAAAATTTTTCTTGTGTTTCCTCATCAGAACAATTAATTGCTTTTTGTACAACATAATTACCAAAATTATCAAGTAACATAGAATGAAAATTTTCTTCAATTAACATTTTTTTCATTACTTTATCTTTTATTAAATTATCTTCAAAACACTTTTCAACAACATTTGAACTGAATTTTTGATTAGAATAAAAACAAATATTTTTTGCAATTTGTTCAATAATATTTTCTTTAATTTTCACATCTTGAAATAAAACAATAGATTGAATACAATAATTTCCATATTGATCAGTAATTATAGAAACTAAATTTTCTTCAATTGATTTTATAATTTTATTAACTTGATTTTCTTTCATAGTTTCAAAATATTTTTTTAAAAAAGAACATCCTTTTTTATTAGTAGCAATATCTAAAATTTGATTACAAAGTGATTCATGAATATTTTCAATTAAATTATTATCAAGATTTATTAATTTATAAATTATATGAACTGAATTTGAATCATTTACAAATAAAGAAATATATGGTATTATAATTTTTACAAAAGCTGATAATAATTTTTCTGTTTTTAAAAAATCAATTAAATCTTGTAAAACTCTAGTTCCATATAAATCAGTTGCTACATTTTTTATTACTGGAAATATAATTGCTATAAATTGAAGTAATTTATGTTCTGATAAGTAATTAAACATTTTTTTTATAAAATAATTACCAAATTGATCTGTTGATAATTCTTCTACATAACTTAATATATTATTAAAAAAAAGACTATCAACTAATTCAGGATTATCTTCTATTTTTTTTTCTAGAAAACGACATCCACTTTGAATTTTTACTATTAAATGAGCTTGTTTTGCTAATTCTTCATTTGATAATGATGTGTAATTGTAATTAAAGTTTTTTTTTAGGAAATTATTATTTTGGTAATTATTTAATCTTTGATTTGAATTTAATGATTTTGTTATGTCATTTGAACTATAACTTCTATATGGGTTTTTATAATTGTTATATATATTGTAATTATAATTATTTTGGTTGTTAAATTGGTTATATAAATAATTCATTTGATTTTGGTTTATAAATTGTTGATAATATAACATTTGTTGTTGATTGTAATATAGATTGTTTAAAAATTCATTATTATTATTTTGAGGATTTATATTATTTATTATATTATTATTAGAATTATTATTATTATTGTTATTATTATTATTGTTTAATATTTTATTCCTATTTGAAGGTATATTTTGAAAATGTAAAAAATCACTACTTTTTTTAGGAATATACATTCTTTTATTTTGATATTCATTATTATTATTATTAAAATAATTTTGGCAATTTTCTTTATATTGATAATAATAATTATTATTATTAGAATTATTATTAATATTAATATTAACATTCATAGGTTGTTTAACAAAATTATTATTAATATTATTATTAAATAAGTTCTCATTATAATAATTATTATTATTCATATTATAATCAAAACAATATAAATTATTATTATTATAATTTACATCTTTTTCTTCTTGTTTAGCATTATTTTTAAGAACTTCTTTAACAAAAGAAGTTAATTTATCTTCATTTCCATCATTATCATCATCAGAAGAATCATTTTGAAATTTAAAAATTTTATTATTATTTTCTTCTTCAATATTATCTAATTCATTATCATTTTCTTCATTATTCATTTGATTCATAAATAAAGAAAAACTATTTTTACTTTCAATTTCATTTTTTACTTTTTCAAAAGATCCATTATCATAATATTTAAAAATTGGACTTTCATTTGTTTTTCTATAATAATTATTAGGAGAAAATTTTCCTCCTTTACAAAAAAGACTTTTACTTAAATAATTTGGTTTTTTTCCACTTCCAGGAGGAGGAAATTCTAAAAATTCTAAAGGAACTAATTGATTTAAGTTTATTTCACTTAAATTAAAATTGTTTTTTTTATATTTTTTTATCTTTGTTTCTCCATCAATTGATGAAGGAGATTCAAGAACTCTTTTTGATAATGAAATTGAATTTTTTGGTGTTGAATGACTAAATCTTTGTTTTGGTTTTATTTTTGATTTATTTTTATTTTCTTCTTGTCCTGTTAATACTTTTCTGTTTGAACGAATTAGATTTTGAGAAGTTATTTTTTCCATTTTTTATTTTTTTTATTAATATCTGATTTTTAAAATTTTTTTTTTAATTTTTTTTTAGATTTTTTAAATTA
>Ga0256407_10011097_pt1 | contig 12527 bp, 9 predicted proteins | sample RumenRJG_04DNA_FD_193489 | JGI IMG/M metagenome (GOLD analysis project Ga0256407, IMG submission 193489) | Bovine rumen microbial communities from Lethbridge, Alberta, Canada - RJG_04 | ecosystem: Host-associated > Mammals > Digestive system > Stomach > Rumen | place: Canada: Alberta | collected... | reverse complement strand
GAAGAACTGGGACTTGGTGTTCCCCATTGAGGATCTTTACAAAGGAAGGATTGATTAACAATGAAAAGATAGAATATATGAAGAAGCAAATCATGATGGTGCTGACAGCCTTGACGCTGTCGGCTGGCGCTTGGGCACAGGGAGATGTGTACGAGCGGTCGAAGACTTACGTGTGGCCAACCGACGAGTTGGTGCTGCAGAAACTCGACAAGTGGCAGGACCTGAAGTTCGGAGTGCTGATGCACTGGGGCATCTACAGCGTGCCGGGCATCGTGGAGTCGTGGTCCATCTGCAACGAAGACTGGATTACGAAGGACACCACGCGCACGTTCAACCAATATAAGGACTGGTACTGGGGACTGGCCGACAAGTTCAATCCCACGAAGTTCGACCCCAAGCAATGGGCCAATGCGATGGAAGATGCAGGCATGAAGTACATGATCTTCACCACGAAACACCACGACGGTTTCTGTATGTTCGACTCGAAGGAGACCGACTTCACCATTGCCAAGCACGCCTTCCGCGACAATCCGAAGCGCGATGTGCTGAAATACGTGCTGGAAGCCTTCCGCGAGAAGAACTTCATGATAGGCACCTACTTCTCTAAGCCTGACTGGCACTCGCAGTACTACTGGTGGGATGTCTATCCCAACCGCGGTCGCAACACCACCTATCCCACAGAGAAATGGCCCTGGCGATGGGAACAGTTCAAGAAATATACCCACCGACAGATGGAGGAAATCTTGTCGCGCTATGGCTCTGTAGACATCCTCTGGATGGACGGCGGATGGGTTTGCAAGGAGAACAAGCAGGACCTCGACATGCCCGCCATCGCAAAAATGGCCCGCAGCCATCAGCCTGGCTTGCTCATGGTAGACAGAACCATCCACGGACCCTACGAGAACTATCAGACGCCAGAGCGCACCGTGCCTGAGACGCAGCTGGACTTCCCTTGGGAGAGCTGCATCACGCTGAGCGACGACTGGGGCTGGGTGCCCCGCCCACGATGGAAATCGCCTGAGAAAGTCATCAATCTGCTCATCGAGATTGTGGCTAAGGGCGGCTCGTTGGTACTCGGCGTGGGGCCCACGCCTGAGGGATTGATACAGCCAGAAGCAGTAGAACGCTTGCACGCTATCGGCCAATGGATGCGTCAGAACGGCCGCGCCATCTACAACACCCGTGCCGTGAAACACTACCACGACGGCAATGTGTGGTTCACGGGCAACAAGGACGGCAAGACGGTCTATGCCTTCTACCTACTGCCCGAGGGCGAGCGCCTGCCTGCACAGGTCAGTTGGACGGGCAACCTGCCCAGCAAGAATGGTTCCGTGCGCTTGGTCAGCAATGGCAAGAAACTGAAATACAAGGTGAAGGACGGACAGGTGACGGTGACATTGCCCAAGAATCTGCCCGCACAGTCAGTAGCTTTGGAGATTAGATAATAAAGAAAGGATAGCTCATCAACATGAAAACGCTACAGAGATTGTTCTTCGCTGCGCTGCTCCTGACGGCAACTGCGACGGCTAATGCCCAGCCCGACGAACAGACGCGGACGGGAATGGCACGCATGTCGTGTACCAGTATCATGGTTGGCAAACAAGCATCTGCCGACGGTTCAGTCATGACATCGCATACCTGCGACTCATGGTATCGCACATGGATGCGCATGGTGCCTGCCCACGACTACCCAAACGATACCGTGACGGCTATTTTTGATGGCCGCATGCACACCCAAAGTGCCGACGACAGTACGAAGATCCACCAGAAAGGCGTCATCCCGCAGGCACGCCACACCTATCGTTTCCTCGACACGGCCTATCCCTGCCTGAACGAAAAGCAGCTGGGCATTGGCGAGACCACCATCTCCGGCCGCGACACACTGCGCAACAAGCAGGGCATGTTCATGATCGAAGAACTGGCCCGCATCGCCCTCGAACGCTGTTCTACGGCTCGCGACGCCATCCGACTGATGGGCTCGCTGGTGAAGCAGTATGGCTACGGCGACAGCGGCGAATGCCTGACCATAGCCGACAAAAACGAGGTGTGGATATTTGAAGTGTTTGGCGAGGGACCGAAGAAGATTGGCGGCGTATGGGCTGCCGTACGCATCCCCGACGACGAGATAGCCGTCTCTGCCAACATTTCACGCATTGACAAACTCGACCTAAGCGATGCCGACCATTACATGGCATCGGAGAACGTCTTCGAGGTGGCCAAGCGGCTGAAGCTTTGGGACGGCAAGAGCGAGTTTTCTTTCTGGCGTGCCTATAGCGGCGGCAACTATTTTGGCGAGACGAAGAACTACAGCGTGCGCGAGTTCTTCATCATGAACGAACTGGCTCCATCAGCTCATCTGTGCGACACAGTAGAGAACCTGCCCCTCAGCGTGCGCCCCGACAAGAAGGTTAGTGCCGAACAGGTGATGCGCCTTTTGGGGAGCTACTAAGAAGGAACACCGCAGAACCTGAGCTTCCGCCACAAGATTCCCAACCCAAAACGGAAAGACAAGGACGGGAAGTTGGTGGAGAACGAACCCGACAGCATTGTCTCGCCCTTCTCCAATCCGTGGATGCGCCCCGACGAAATCAATATGTATTATGCGATGGGCGACTCCGTGATGAAGAACATCCGTACGGTGAGCGTGCCTTGGTGTGCCTATAGCACAGTCATCCAACTGCGCTCGTGGCTGCCCGACGAGGTAGGCGGCGTGGCATGGGTGACCCTTGACAATCCTGGCGAGAGCCCACGGTTCCCCATCTTCTCGGGTACTACCGAACTGCCCATGATGCTTGGCATCTGTGGCCAACACGTCGATCGCGACGATGCCGCACTATGGCACTATCGCAAAGCCAACCGCCTGGCCACTGTGCGCTGGGGCACCTACCGCAAGCAGTTAGAACCCCTGCGCGACTATTTCATCGAGAAAGGTCAGCGTGAACTGCCTTTCGTGGAGCAGACATGGCAACAGCTCCGCCAGCAAGACGAGAAACAAGCCGAGCAGATGCTCAATGGCTATACCGCCGATTTCTTTGGTGCTACCATCGCCCGATGGGATGAGTTGGCTCGCAAGCTGTGGCGGCAGACCTGGGCAGGATTCTGATTCACCAAGCAACAAAATGACAGGACAGACCATCCGTTTCACGAAGATGCATGGCTGTGGCAACGACTACATCTATGTCGATGCCGACCGTTACCTGTTGGCCGACCCGGCGGCAATGGCCCGCCAATGGAGCGACCGCCGAAAGGGTATCGGCGCGGATGGGCTGATCCTTTATGGCAAGGCTGATGGCCGCAAGGCCGATTTCTCTATGCGCATCTTCAATGCCGACGGCTCGGAAGGGCTGATGTGTGGCAATGGTGCCCGTTGCGTGGGATGGTTGCTTTACGAGCAAGCTTTGACCGACCAGACAGAAATACGTCTCGACACAAAGGCAGGCATCCGAACCATCACGCTTAACCTTGCTGAGAATGGCAACAGTACGAACCGAAAACAAACAGCATCCGTGGTGGTCGACATGATGGAACCATCTTTCCGTGAACAAACGCTGAGCACAGAGGGGGTGACCTTGAGCGGGCTATACGTTTCCATGGGCAACCCCCACTTCGTGGTCTTCGTCGACGATATAGAAGCATGCGATATAGAGCGGCTTGGCCCTCTGTTTGAGCACCATCCTGCCTTCCCCGAACGTTGCAACATCGAGTTCGCGCAAATATTGTCACCATCGCCGACAGGCAAGAGCCACATCCGGGTGCGGGTATGGGAGCGTGGCAGCGGACTGACCCAGGCCTGCGGCTCAGGGGCATGTGCCGTCTGTGTGGCTGCGGCAGCCACAGGGCGCGCCGACAGGCAGTCGACCATCGTCATGGATGGAGGAACGCTCTTCGCCCATTGGCAACCCAACAATCACGTGCTTCTCACGGGACCTTGCGCCACCGTTTTCAAAGGCGAAATACAGATATAACAAAACAATAAATCTACTGAAACAGTGTCAAATCTTAGATTCCAAGTTGTGGAGAAGGCTTTCTCCAAAAAACCATTGAATGTGGAACAGCCGAAAGAGCGTCCGTCGGAGTATTTCGGCCGAAAGGTGTTTACACGCGACAAGATGTACAAATACTTAGAGCGTGATGTGTACAACCAACTGGTCAGTGTCATCGACAATGGTGCACCGCTCGACCGCTCCATTGCCGATGCGGTGGCAAGGGGCATGAAGCAGTGGGCCGAGGAGTTCGGGGTGACCCACTACACGCATTGGTTCCAACCGCTCAACGAAGGGACAGCCGAGAAGCACGATGCCTTCCTGGAACACGACGGGAAAGGCGGACTGATGGAATCGTTCTCGGGCAAGCTGCTGGTACAACAGGAACCTGATGCCAGCTCGTTTCCCAATGGCGGCATACGCGCCACGTTTGAGGCACGGGGCTATTCGGCCTGGGACCCCACGTCGCCCGTCTTCATCATCGACGACACCTTGTGTATTCCCACCATCTTCATCTCTTATACTGGGGAGGCCCTCGACTACAAAGCTCCGCTGAAACGTGCTTTGCGCGCTGTGACGGAGGCAGCCCTCGATGTGGTCAGATATTTCGACCCCACGGTGCAGAAAGTAGTTTCGAACTTAGGCTGGGAACAAGAATATTTCCTCGTCGACGAAGACCTCTATTCGGCCCGCCCCGACCTGATGCTCACAGGCCGTACGCTGATGGGCCACGATTCTGCCAAGAACCAGCAGATGGACGACCACTACTTCGGCATCATTCCCGACCGTGTGATGGCCTTCATGAAAGACCTTGAGGTGCAGGCGTTGGAACTGGCCATCCCCTGTAAGACACGCCACAACGAGGTGGCACCCAACCAGTTTGAGATGGCGCCCATCTTTGAAAACACCAATCTCGCTGTGGACCACAACATGCTGCTGATGGTACTCATGAAACGCGTGGCACGCAAGCATGGTTTCCGCGTGTTGCTCCACGAAAAACCTTTTGCCGGCATCAATGGCAGCGGTAAGCACAACAACTGGAGCCTGTCTACCGATACAGATGTCTTGCTGCACGCACCAGGGAAGACACCTGAACAGAACCTGCGTTTTGCCACGTTCATCGTGGAGACGCTCATGGGTGTCTACCGTCACAACGGACTGCTCAAAGCCAGCATCATGAGTGCCGCTAACGCCCATCGATTGGGAGCCAACGAGGCTCCGCCCGCCATCATCTCATCGTTCTTGGGAACACAGGTGAGCAGCCTGCTCGACTACATTGCAGAACTGGGGGCAAAAAGCGAACAACTCGATGCCCATGCTGATGCACAGCAGCTGTTGGCACCCGACTCGAAACTCACCACCAAGCTCGACATCCCAGAGATTCCCGAGCTGCTCATCGACAACACCGACCGCAACCGCACCAGTCCGTTTGCCTTTACGGGCAACCGGTTTGAGTTCCGTGCCGTCGGCAGCGAGGCCAATTGTGCCAGTGCGATGATTGCCTTGAATGCTGCCGTGGCCGAGGCGCTGACCAACTTCAAGGTGCGTGTTGACAAACGCATCGGTGAATTGACATCAGAAAACCCGACATCCGCCCCCACCCTCCTCACGCAACGGGCCATCGTGGAGATACTATGCGAGGACATCAACACCTGTCGTCCCATCCATTTCGATGGCAATGGCTACAGCGACGAGTGGGTGGCAGAGGCCAAGCGTCGCGGCTTGGATGTGGAAACATCCTGTCCGCTCATCTTCGACCGCTATCTCGACGACGACAGTGTACGCATGTTCGAGAGTCTCAACATCATGAACCGCAAGGAATTGGCTGCCCGCAACGAGGTGAAGTGGGAAACTTATACGAAAAAGATACAGATTGAGGCACGTGTGCTGGGCGACCTGACGATGAACCATGTCATCCCTGTGGCCACGCACTACCAAAGCCGATTGGCCAAGACCGTGAAGTCGATGCGCGACATCTTCCCGAAAGAGGAAGTCGAGAAAATGTGTGCCCGCAACATCAACATCATCCGCGAGATTGCCGAGCGCACACAGATCATAGAGGTGATGGTGGAAGAGCTGGTGGCGGCACGCAAGAAGGCAAACCGCATATCCTCGGAACGCGAGAAGGCTATTGCCTACCACGACACGGTCGTTCCAAAGATGGAGGACATCCGCTATCACATCGACAAACTGGAATTGATCGTGGCCGACGAACTGTGGACACTCCCCAAATATCGCGAACTGCTCTTCATCCGATGAGGGATGAAGAGCAGTCACATTATGCTTTGTCAATAAAGAGGAAGAGGCATCAGAGCTTCTTGGCTAACTTCTCGGCCTTCTCCTGTGCCTTCAGCACTTTCTGCTGTGTGGTCACTTTCTTCTTTTCCAACTTCAAGAGCTTGGCCTGGTCCATACCGGCGGCCTTGGCTTCCTCGTACTTGGCCAATGCCTTGTCGGCATCCTTCTGAGCCTTTACTGCCTGCTCCTGAGCCTTCTTGGCAGCCTCCTGAGCTTTTTGGCGCTTTTCCACTTCCTTGCGGGCCTTTTCAGCCTGCTTGGCTTGTTTCTTGGCTTCCTTCTCGGCCTTCTCCAGCTGCTTCTGCTGCTTAGCCATTTCGGCAGCAGCCTTCTTCTGAGCCTTGGCCACAGCAGGGTCCACCTGCTCCACGCCTACGCCGTTGTCAACAACCTGTGCTTGCACGTGGTTTGCACTCAAGCAGAACATGGCTGCGAGTGCCATCAGTTTAAAAAAGTTTTTCTTCATATCCTTTTGTTTTAAAAAAATAGTTGTGTTTACACTTTCTGGCATACATATTTGTCCGCCACGATTGTGCAAAAGTAAGTATTTTGTAACAACTGTCCAAAAAAAATACGTTAAATCAACAAAAACACACAAAATTGTTTTGTTTTTCTTTGCGACGATTGCCTTTTTTTGTGTATCTTTGTCACCTCAATCGGTAAAAAAACAAAAGAACAGCAATCACAGATGAGCAAGATGGAAGTCTCGACAAACATAAATCCAACGATGAAAATCACCATGCTGGGCACGGGGCACGCCACCGTGACACGATGCTATAACACCTGTTTTGTGGTGGAGCAAACCGCTGGCGACGACACCTGCCGCCTGCTGGTCGACGGCGGAGGGGGCAACGGAATCCTAGCGCAACTGGAGAAAGCCGGCATTCCACTTCGCACCATTCACGACGTGTTCATCACCCATGCCCATACCGACCACCTGCTGGGATGTATCTGGGTAGTACGCATGGTGATGCAGATGATGCTCGACGACCGCTACGACGGCACTCTCAACGTGTATAGTCATGAGAAGTGTCTGCGTCTGCTTCGGCAAATCTGCGAGGAAACCCTCCACAGCGACTACAGCTATTTTCTCGGCCAACGCGTCTTGCTGCACGAGCTTAACGACGGTGACGAGTTCCATGTAGGCAGCATGCGTCTGCAGTGTTTCGACATTCATTCGCGGAAAGAGAAACAGTTCGGCTTTATTATGGGGAAGCAACTTGCCTGCTTAGGCGACGAACCATTCAACGAGCAATGCCGAGGTTTTGTGGAAAGCGCAGAGTGGCTCATGAGCGAGGCTTTCTGTATGTATCGCGACCGTGAGGTGTTCGACCCCTACGGCAAGTACCACAGCACCGCCCGCGATGCCGGACGATTGGCCCATGAATTGGGCGTGAGAAACCTGATTCTCTATCACACCGAGGACCGCCATCTGGACACCCGCCGGCAGGACTACACCGCAGAGGCTGCAGAGTTTTTTAAGGGTAGCATCTGCGTTCCCGACGATTTGGAAACCATCGAAATCTCATCATAACCAACGACATAATAGACACATGAAGAAACTCGCCCGCCGTTCATTGAAAGGAATCTGCAATCCTCAACACACCACCCGCCACACATTTCCCATCACCCTAATTCTGGGAATCGTCGGTTTGCTGGCATTCGCAAACGCTCAGGCGCAGCATCGGTTTGAAGTGAACACGAAGAAACTCGGTGCAGAGATTCAACCCACGATGTGGGGCATTTTCTTCGAAGACATCAACTTCGGAGCCGACGGCGGACTCTATGCCGAACTGGTGGAGAACCGCTCATTCGAGTTTCCTCAGCCATTCATGGGTTGGGACGTGTTCGGCAACGTGGCTTTGCGCGACAGCGCCCCGGCCTTTCCCCGTAATCCGCATTATGTCACCCTGAGCTATGCTGGCCACAAGGAGAAACGCACAGGCTTGGACAACCACGGATTCTTCGGCATCGGACTGCGAGAGGGCATGGACTATCATTTCTCGGTTTGGTCGCGAGGCAACGGTCAACTGCGTATTGAACTGGTGGGCAACGACCACGGCGTGATTGACAACAAGAAAATCACCATCGACGGCACGGAGTGGAAGAAATATGAAGTAACACTCACTGCAAAGAAGACCGATGCGAAGGCATTCCTCCGTATCTTCCACGACAAGGGCGGAGCCATCGACCTCGACCATATTTCACTCTTCCCTGCCGACAACTGGCATGGTCTGCGTGCCGACCTGGTGAAAGACCTGAAAGATCTTCATCCTGGCATTTTCCGGTTCCCTGGCGGCTGCATCGTGGAGGGCACGCAACTGTCGTCGCGCTACCAATGGAAACACTCCGTGGGACCAACCGAGAACCGTCCGCTCAATGAGAACCGCTGGAACTACACCTTTGCTCACCGTATGTTCCCCAACTATTTCCAGACCTACGGACTGGGATTCTATGAGCTCTTCCTGCTATCAGAGCACATCGGTGCTGAGCCACTGCCCATCCTCAACGTGGGTTTGGCTTGCCAGTATCAGAACGACGAGAAAGACGCGAAAAGCGTCCATGCCGACGTGAACCAACTGGACGAGTATATTCAAGATGTGCTCGACCTCATCGAGTTTGCCAATGGCGACACCACCTCACAGTGGGGACGGCTGCGCGCAGAGATGGGGCATCCCGCGCCTTTCCACCTGAAATACGTGGGCATCGGCAACGAGCAGTGGGGACCTCTCTATGCCGAGCGCCTTGAACAGTTCATGAAACCTGTACGCCAACGCCATCCTGAAATCAAAATCGTGGGATCGGCTGGCCCGTCGCCCGATGACAGCGACGACAAGCAGTTCTCCTACAATTGGGAGCAGATGCGTCGCCTTAAGGTGGACCTCGTCGATGAGCACTACTATCGTGACCAGCAGTGGTTCCTGTCGCAGGCCAATCGCTATGACCACTACGACCGAAAAGGTCCTAAGGTGTTTGCGGGAGAATATGCCTGCCATGTGAAGGCCTCCACCGAGAAGGATAAGAGGAGGACTCCCACCGGCATGAACACCTGGGAGGCAGCCCTCTGCGAAGCAGCCCTCATGACAGGTCTGGAGCGCAACGCCGACGTGGTACACATGTGCACCTATGCCCCGCTCTTCGCCCATGTGGAAGGATGGCAATGGAGACCAGACCTCATCTGGATGGACAACCTGCGCACCCTGCGCACGCCCAACTACTACGTGCAGCAGCTCTTTGCCCAGAACAAAGGCACCCGCGTGCTGCCCATCAGCGCCCACCACCCATCACCCACCACCCAGAGCCTCCCCACCAAGGAGGGGACAGGAGAAGGGGGGACCCTCTACGCATCAGCAGTCTACGATGAGCCCACGCGCACATATATTAATAAGGTGGTGAACGTCAGTGCCCTTCCGCAAGAAATTGTCATCACCTTTAAAGGCATCAAGACGCTTTCCACCTGCGAGCTCACCACGCTCAGTGCCAATGCTCCAAGCGCCATCAACACTTTCGACAGCCCCAACTGTGTACAAATCACGACACACTCCCTTCAACCTGTAAGCAACTCTTCCGAGACTGGTACATATCTGAGCAACAACACATTGCACCTCATCATCCCACCCCATTCCATCGTCATGATCCACTCCAAGTGATATATTTATAGCAATTCGTATTCGGAGGGAATTCATGGGCATTCGTGTTGAAAGACACACATGCCTCTATGTCAAAATAAATCATAAAATATTGAAAATCTACATAATATTTCTTTTTTATATTGCGCGCGCACACAGAAAGCCGTACCTTTGCATCCTCAAATTGTGAGAAAACGTGGGCAAACGACAGGTGAGCGGGGTCGCCCTGATGAATGCCTCAATAATACAACCCGACCCCAACATTGAGAAAACAATGAAGAAAGCTACGATTTTAGCACTTGCTTTGATCATGCCTGTAGTAGCTGCGCTGGCTTCACCCGTAGACAAAGAAGCAGCCAAGGCCACTGCCACCGCATTCCTTCAGCAGAAGGTTGCATCAGCAAGCGGACGTCACAACGCTCCGAAACAGCTGAATCTGGTAAGCGCACAAGAAGAGAATGCGCCTTACTATGTGTTTAACAACCAAAACGGACAGGGATTCGCCATCGTCAGCGGCGAGGACACTGCCAACCAACCCATCCTCGGTTACTCCACCGAAGGCTCTCTCACCGAAGAGAACATGCCCGAAGCTCTGCGCGCCATCCTCAGCGACTATGCCAAAGTCGTGGAGTTCGCACAGCAGAACGGACTCTCTATGAAACGCGCCCCGCGCAAGGCCGACCGCGCAAGTGTGACTCCATTCATGGAATACGAATGGAACCAAAGTGCACCCTACAACAACCAAGCACCCATCTCAAGCGGTACTACTCATTCTTCTTTGGGCTGTATGCCTGTCACAGTTTCCATGATCGTGGCACATTTCAGGTATCCTGAAACGCTGCCTGCCGCCTATAATGGAAATTACACAAATCCTGCTACCAATTACAGCTACGACAAATTCAAGAAATCATATAGCAAGTATGCAACCAGCCTTGATAGTGTGGATGTGTTCATGTATCACATTGCCAACCTCCTCGGCACAAACTATAGTAGTTCAAGTGCACAGGAAAGCGCACTCCTGCCCGCATTCAAAAACACTTTAGGCTACAATCCCTACATGCGCACCCTGCGCCGCGATGCCTACAGTGCAGAAGACTGGGATGAGATCATCTACAACGAACTCGCAGCCGGTCGTCCCGTTAATTTCGTCGGTTCTCACGAAGATTTGGGTGGTCACTCCTATCTCACCGACGGCTATCAAGCCAGCGATGGTTTCTACCACATGATCTGGGGTTGGGGAAGCACCTGTGTTGGTTATTTCGACATCAATATCCTCAACCCGTTTATTGAGTACATTTCAGATTGGGGAGGCATGGGTTATGATTGTCCTCCCGCTGGCTTCACACAGGACCTGAAGGCCGTCGTTGGCATTCAGCCCGAGGCCACAGAGCCGGTAGCAAGCGTGCTGACCGTTGACAACTACAGCAAAGAGGGAGCAAGCAGCTACCGAGCTATGTTCTACAATTATAATGCTGATTCATATACTGGAAAAATTGGTTGGGCTATTCTTGGCGAAGACGACAGCTTCACCCTCCTCGAGAATTACCCCACCACGACAGTTACTCGTGTAACAAGCTATACATATTCTACACTGAATGTTGCCAATTTGAATCTTTCTGATGGCGACTATAAGATTGTTCCTGTTTGCCAGACCAATGACGAAACAGGATGGAACCTCTGTCAGGGATACAAGCAGAAGTATATTGAGGTGAAGGTTGCTGATGGTGAGACCACAGTTGTCGCCCATCCTGTAGTAGACCTGAACGTCGACGGTCTGGCTTACCAGCGTGTGACAGGTGAGTATGTTGAGATGGTGCTCGACATCACCAACAACGGTGATGACACCTTTGGTTCGCTCCATATTACAGGCGTTCGCGACGACGGCGTGGTGGTCGATGGCTCATACATGGACATCGCCGTAAGCGCAGGCAAGAAGCAGATGCTTTCAGTCTTCATTGAAACTGGAGGCAATTATTCTGGACATACCTACGTGGTTACGGTACAGTACATGAAGAAGAATATCTGGACTGGAACCATCGACCCGGCAGCTTACTCCTCCAACTATTCCACTTACGAGCGTGTGGAGTTTGAAGACTACGAGTATGTTGATGGCAACGCCTATCTCTATAACACAACGCTGAAAGGCGACATCATTATCAAGTCAAGTAAATGGTATGTTCACAACCTGCCTGTCAAGGTGACGCTGAAAGACGATAACGACAATATCGTGTATCAGAAAACACAGCAACAGTTGATTCCTAAGGATACAGAAGCCAGATACAGCATTTGTGCAGAAGGCCTGCAGCCAAACAAGACTTACAAGCTTACGGCTCAAGTCATCAAGGTTACCCGCAGTGGTTCCACGTATACAGAAACAGTGGCAGAGTCATTCTTCACAGACTTCGCCATCAATGTCAGAGTGGGCGTTCCTTATTATAATGAGAACGGCAAATTGGAGCGTTTGATTATTACCGACGATGCAGCTCTGCCCATGTCTATGCCTGCTAACGCCGCTGCTGTTGATTTCCGCTCCTTCAGTCCTGACCTTGTGAATCTCAGCAGCATCACCAACGAGAACTGCGTGTATGTGTTCAACGAAGGTGCAGAGGTTCCCGCC
>Ga0256407_10011095_pt1 | contig 12529 bp, 11 predicted proteins | sample RumenRJG_04DNA_FD_193489 | JGI IMG/M metagenome (GOLD analysis project Ga0256407, IMG submission 193489) | Bovine rumen microbial communities from Lethbridge, Alberta, Canada - RJG_04 | ecosystem: Host-associated > Mammals > Digestive system > Stomach > Rumen | place: Canada: Alberta... | reverse complement strand
GTGCCCAGCCCATCGGGAGCGAAGGTTTCCATGTCTATCTCATTTCCCCTGAATTTGGCGGTCATGGTCGTGCCGTCCTGGCAACAGTAAGCCTCGCCATGGCGACCAACGAAGTAGTTGGTGGGCAGCTGAAGGTAAACCCTGTTGTCATTCTCGTTAACATATGAAGTCACCTTGAGCGCATTGATGGGGCAGTTGTCGTTGATCAGACCCTCGGACAGCTCGGTGGAATAGCTGAATGCCTCGGGTGAGGGCAGCAGCCGTGGATAAATCCTGCCGTTATCATATTTCACTCCATATAGATAGTTGGGAAGGGTCATACGACCATACTCATGGTGCCCAATGTTGATGAATTCTTTTTGGCCATTATTGACGCGCATTGCAGGCCCGACAATCCATGCAGTAAAGTCCACCATCTCAAACACCCACTCGCCAAATGTCACAATCTCCTCATTACCATAGTCGTTGGCAATCAGTTGCAGCACAAAGTGCTCTTCGGGGTCGTATGGATTTGTCTCCGGAATGTTTGCCCACACCTCGTGGGTGAAGACCTCGCCTAATTTTGCTTCACTGTTTGCACCGATTCCACGAGCACTGTAACCGGGCTGTTCACTAATTCTCCAAACCATATCTGTGATTCCGTAACCCTTCTGGTCGCGGCCGCGAGAAGTGTATTTGAAGTCATAGACCTGCTGCACGTAGTTGTTGGGGTTGTTCTCAATAACACTGGTCGTCAAATTGTCGGTGGAGCAATAACAGACGTAGGATTTGGTCAAGTCCTCTGATTGCATGATCCTTTCCTGTCCGAAATAGAAGCGGTCGCTGACATCATTCACATGAAAACCCAGTGGGCTTGTGCGGCTTTCTTCATCCAGCTTGGGGCCGCTTCCACCCACGCTGTAAGAATAAAGGGTTCCTAACCCTTTTCGACAGAGTTGGTTATCGACATCGATAAAATAGTAGTCACCCTCTTCGTCTACGACAAATTGCCCGTCGTCATCATAGTGCCCCAGGCCGAGCTTCATCAGCTCGCCGTCCGGGCCGTAGTTGTTCACAGTGATGCTGTTGGTGCATACTGTAGGGTCGAGTGTGAGGGTCAAGTCATTTTTCACCTGCTGTTGCTCAAATATCACATAGTATTGCGAGTGATCCTCAGTTGTAAAGCATGAAACGATGTCGTAGACTCCTTGTGGAACTTGTCCTTGCAGTGATCCTTGCCCGTTGTCAAAGGCTACACCGACCATGTCGACATCATCAAAAATGTAAGCGATGAATGGCGCCTCATACACTTCTGGGTCATACTCCATGTTGAGCGTAATGGTACACATGGCCTCCCCGGCCTTGGCTTTGGCCTTGGCCTTCTGGGCCAGTTGGCGCAGCTGCTCCAGGTTGGTCTCGGGATAGCTGGAGCTGGAATAGCGCGTCACGTTGGGCGACTGGACGCCCACGGCCGTGCAGTCATAGTGCACGCAATAGGGTTGGAACTCCACCTGGGCCAGCGAGGTGAAGCACAGCAACAGCGCGCAGCTGAGCGCGGCGGTGCGTAGTAGTAGTTTTGTTGTCATAACTTTACGGTTTTTGACGGTGAATAATTAAATTGTCACCGCAAAGTTACACCTGCCACCGCCACACCACCAAGCAAATGACGTGTCACTGTGTGCGATTTTCTAAAATCACACACCGCCACGCGATTTCACACGATTTCAACCAATAACAGTAGGGGGCACCTCACGCAGATTGCGCAGATTTTTTTAATCATGGGTAACACGAGTTTTTGTTCTTGTGTCTTCTTTCATTCAAATGGAGCAGATAAAGGTACCATAGTAAATAATTCTTCAAAAAAATTGGAGGTGTAGAAAAATATACCTACCTTTGCACAAAAGAAAGCCCTTGGATTGGCCGAACTTTACCGTGAAGAGTTTATCGCTGGTTGGAAAGAGTATTTTAAAAAAGGATAACTATGGGACGAATTGTTGACGTATGGTTTAAGGATGGGCGTATTTATGCCAAGTTAGACAATGGCGAGACACTGAGCCGTTCACTGGTCGATTTTCCACTATTGCTGAATGCAACCAATGCCGAACGCGCTGACTTCCGCATCGTCCATGAGGGCGAAGCATTGAGGTGGGATATCATTGACGAAGACATCCATGTGTCCAGTTTCTTTGAGCCTGACAAATGTGAGGACAACGAAGTCGCGATGGCGTTCCGTCTATTTCCGCAGTTAAATGTCAAGCAAGTTGCGCAATATATCGGAATCAACTACACCTTGTTGTCAAACTATGTGAATGGTTCTAAGAAGCCTAGTGCAGCAAGGGTCGCATTGATTAAGCAAGGGCTTCACAGTCTGGGCAACGCGCTCATGTCGGTTTAACTTCGTTGGATAGCGTGCCTGTTCTGCTCTGCTTCATGTAGTCTGATGGGGTGAGGCCGGTGTGTTTCTTGAAGAGTTTGACAAAATAACTACGGCTGGTGAATCCCACGCTCTGCCCTAGCCCCTCGACGGTATAGTTGCCGTAGCGGGCCGTGTCATTCATGCGACGGCATGCCTCGCGGATGCGGTAGTGGGCCAGAAGGGTGGGGAAGGTCCAGTCGGGCTGCTGGTTGATGGCCTGTGACACATAGTTGGGCTTTGCACCAATGAGTTCGGCAAGCCGTGCCACGCTGAAGTTCTCGTCAAAGATTTCTTGCGAGTACTCCATCACATGGATGATGTTTTGCCAGAGTTCCTCGGTCGATTGCTCGTCCATGCGGATGGTGCCATACTTTGCCGCCTCGGCATCAATGCGGGCCTTCTCTTCCTGCTCGGCCAGCCGGCGGCGCTGCTCGGCAGCCAGCAATGCCACATTGCTCGCATAGAGGGCCTTGTTCTTCTGCTTGATGACCCCACGGTTGATGACCAGCAGGACAATCAGCCCCAACGCCAATGCCAGGAATCCACTCACCACCCACAGCATCTGCCGGTCGTGCTGCTGCTTGAGCGTCAATGCCTTCTGCTCCTCGTTCATCTTGTCCAGCTCGTAGAGGAAGCCCGCTTTATCCACACTGTTGGCTTGGCTGGCTTGGGCAATGCTGTCTGAACTGCGCCACGACATCAGCTCATATTCTTTGGCCATGTCCTGGTTGCCCTGAAGACGGTAGAATTCGGCATATTGGCCATAAATATCTGCCACATATTCTGGGCACTCATCTCTAATCAGCCTTTGTGTTTGCTTCAGAGTGTTCAACGCGTCAGCAGTTCGGCCCAACTTCAACTGTGTGTAGTAGATATACCCATAGAGCATGACTTGCAGGAAGGCTTTGTTTTTAGGGCCGGTGTTCAGGTGCTCGACCGACACATTTCTGAAGATGTCCAGGGCCTGTTGGTATTTCCCCTGGTCTAATAACTCCACCCCCTCGGTGATGGGGTCGGCTATGGGTTTAAGGTCGGTCGTGTCGGGAAGATGAAGGCTTTTATAGGTGGCTCGCTCTTTTGCCGAGATGGTGAAATCTCTCCTGCTATAGGCAACGAAATTGAGGTTGGTCATGACCACGGGCAAGATTCTGTACGAGTGTGTCTCAACGGCTTTCCAGAATGCGGCCTTGTGATAGTCTGTCGCCTCCTTTGCCAAGTTGGTGTCATGAAGCAATCCGTTTTGTCGCCAGTTCAGGTTTCCCAGTTCCATCAAGATGTTGATGACAAACTCATCATAGTGATGCTTCTCGGCCAGGTCTTTGGCTTTCAGAATCTGCTTATAGGCCTCGGGCTGGTTGTTGAAATATGTGCGATGGATGGTTCCAAGGTAGCACGTGGCACGGATGCAGCACTTCAGTTCCTCGCCCTTGAGGTTCTCATTATAGCGATTGGCGATGAGCGAGTAGCAGAGCATGCCACTGTCGGGCAACTCCTTGACATTCATGAAGTCATTACCCATCTGCATCAGAGTGGCTGTGGGCAGCTTCTCCCACTGGCGGCGGTTGGTCATGAAGGTCATATCCTCGGCCAACACAGCCAGCGCGCACACCAGCACCACACCTATTATGGCTATCCTCCTCATCGTTTAAAATTGTTTTAAAGTCGTTAAAAAGTGAAACAATTCGTCCGATTAATGCTGCAAAGTTAAGCAAAAAATGCTATTTTGTGCAAGTTGATTCTAACTTTTTTGCTCTTCTGTTCTTCTGTTCTTCTGTCTCCCAAGTCACTTGTGCAGGGTGAACTCGATGGTGAGGCCACCGGCCTGGTTCTTCAGGGCGCGGATGGCACCGCCATGGTGCAGCACGGCGTTCTTGACGATGGCCAGCCCCAGCCCGGTGCCGCCCAGCGAGCGGCTGCGGCCCTTGTCCACGCGGTAGAAGCGCTCGAAGATGTGGGGCAGGTGCTCGGCAGGGATGCCCTGGCCGGTGTCGCTGAAGCTGAACCGCCAGTGCCGGGTCGTCTCGACGGCACTGATGCTGATGATGGCTCCCTCACCGGCATAGTTGATGGCGTTGTCCATCAGGTTGCGGAAGATGCTGTAGAGCAGCTGGCGGTTGCCCTTGATGACCAGGATGTCGGGCAGCTGGTTGTTGACCGTGAGCTGGCGCTTGTCGCAAGTCATGTCCGACTCATAGATGATGTCGGCCACCAGCTGCGAGACGTCGACAGGTGAACTCTCGAGCTGCTGCGAGGCATAGTCCATTCGGTTGAGCGTGCTGATGTCTTGCAGCAGGTGCGACAGGCGTTGAGCCTGGGCGTGGGTGCGGTGGACAAACTCTAACTTCTGTTCGTCGGTGAGCTGAGGGTTGTCGAGGATGGTCTCGGTCAGACCCAAGATGCTGGCCACGGGGGTCTTCAGCTCGTGCGAGATGTTCTGGGTCATCTGGCGGCGGGTCTCGGTCTGCTTGAGGTCCTGCTCGCGGCGGATGCGCTCATCCATGCGGTGGGCATAGCGGTAGAGCACCACGGCGAGCACTACCATCGTCACTGCGGCAAAGGCAAGCAAGTGCAGGTCTCTGGAGTCAATCTGTGGCATGCCGTGACGGTCGAAGTCCTCAAACACGACAAACACCGTGGCATAGACGGCGAAAATCGCCATCACACTGATAAACATCTTGCGCCCCTCGCTCAGCTTCTTCATGCGTCGAACATATATCCGAAGCCCGGGCGTGAGACGATGCAGCGGGCATAATCGCCCAACTTCTTGCGCAGGCGAGTGATGTTGACATCGACCGCACGGTCGGTCACTACCACCCCTTCGGGCCACGCGCGGCGGATGAGCTGGCTGCGCGACAACACATGGCCGCGCTCGCGCATGAGCAAGCTCAGCAGATCAAATTCGGTCTTGGTCAGGGCCAGGGGCGAGCCGTCGGCTGTCACGGTCTGGTGGGTGGTGTTCAGCACCAGACCCTCGTGGCGAAGCTCGTTCTTGGCCGCACTGGTCGACACCGAACGGGCCAGCACAGCGCGGATGCGAGCCATGGCTTCGCGCAGCGAGAAGGGCTTGGTGATGTAGTCGTCGCCGCCCAGACCGAATCCTCGCAGCACATCGTCCTCGGTGTCCTTGGCGGTGATGAAGATGATGGGCAGATGGGCCGTGGCTGGTGCGGACTTGAGACGGTGAGCCATCTCAAAGCCCGACATGCCCTCCATCATCACGTCTAGCAACAACAGGTCATACTCGCCCAGGTCTTGCTCCAGGGCAGCCTCGGCCGAGCCGGCGGTGTCCACTAGATATCCCGCCAACTCCAGGTTGACCCGCAGAATTTCGCGCAGGTCGCGTTCGTCATCAACAACCAATATCCGTTTCATGCCGCAAAGTTAGTCTTTTTATTTGAAAATTGAAAATTGAGAAGGGCACTACAGCCTGACTCACGTTACCCGTTACTTGATGTTATAGCGTGCCTCGACAACATTGATGATATAGTCGCCCAGCTTCTCGCACTCCTTGATCAGTGCCACATAGATTGTGCCCAGACCGTAGTCGTAGACGTGCTCGTTGACATCGAGCAGGTTGCGGTCGAGCAACTCCTGGCACGTGCGGTCGATGTCGGCCTCGATGGCATAGCTGTCGCTGATCGAGAAATCCTCCTTCGGACCCTCCATGATGCGGGTCATCTGGCTCATGGCGTTGTCGCACAGGTCGAGCATCAGCTCCAGGTGCTGCTGCAGGTCGTCGCCGAAGCCGTTGGACTGCTGGCGGCGGCGCTTGAGCGTGCGAGCCAGGTTGAAGCACGAGTCGCCGATGCTCTCCAGCTCGCCAATCTCGCGCATCATGTTGCGGATTTTCACCTTGGTGTCGTCGCTCAAGTGAGCCGTACTCACCTGCTCCAAATAGCGGGCTATCTCAATCTCCATGTTGTCGGACATCTCCTCATATTTGACCACGCGCTGGTAGGTCTCGTCAAACTTCTTGCTGTCCTGCTCGTTGACCATGCCGCGCACCATGCCCAGCATAGCCTGCATGCGCTCGGTGAACACGGTAATCTCCTTCTGTGCCTGCAGCACCGAAATCTCGGGCGTGCGCATGATGCCACCTTGTATATATTGCAGCCGGAACTCCTCGTCTTCGGGCTTGGTCTTGCCCTTGATGATCCAGCAGCACAGCCGCTCTATCTGCGGGATGAACCACATCAGGATGAGGGTGTTGGACACGTTGAACAGCGAGTGGAACGCGGCCAGCGCAAAGGATAACTTGACCGCACTCTGCGTGTCGGCGTTCGGATCAAGACCCACCAGCGAGCAGGCGAAATCGACAAACGGGAAGAACAGGCAGAGCACCCAGGTCACACCGAAGAGGTTGAACACCAGGTGGGCCAGAGCAGCGCGGCGGGCTTGGGTGTTGCCGGTCAGTGCCGCCAGGTTGGCCGTCAGGGTGGTGCCGATATTCTCGCCCATGACCAGGGCGATGCCCTGGTAGATGCTCATCACGCCACTGGTGCACAGCACCATGGTGATGGCCATGATGGCCGCCGACGACTGTGCGATGATGGTCAGGATGGTGCCGATGAGCAGGAACAGCAGGATGGTCAGGTAGCTCGTCGAGTCGAACGACGAGAAGAACTGAACCACATCGGCGTTGTGCGCCAGGTCCAGTTCCTTGCCTGTGACCGAAAGGGTACCCAAGGCGAAGAACAGGAATGCCACACCAAACAGGAAGTCGCCAAACAGCCGCTTGCTCTTGATGTGGATGAGCAGGATGCCCAGCAAGAAGGCCGGCCAAACGATGCTGGAGATGTTGAACGAGAATCCGGCCGACATAATCCAGGCCGAGAGTGTTGTGCCGATGTTGGCACCCATAATCACGCTGATGGCCTGGGCTAGGGTGAGCAGGCCGGCGTTGACAAACGACACGGTCATCACTGTCGTCGCGGCCGACGATTGTACGGCCACCGTGAGCAGCATGCCCGTGATGATGCCCGTGAAGCGGTTAGTGGTCATCGCGCCCAGCACATGGCGCAGCTGGGGACCGGTCATCTTCTGCAAGGCCTCGCTCATCACTTTCATTCCATAGATGAGTAGTGCCAATGCACCCATCAACTTCAGCGATATCATCAAGTAACTTTGACTTTCCATTCTGTAATTTAAGCGTGTTGTTTGAAAATTTTGTGCAAAATTACAAACACCCGCTCACACCCACCCCACACAATCTGTTACGATACTATTACAATGCCCCAATAGCAAGAAAAAATCAAAACAAAATGAGGAAAAATCAATTTTCTGTTCTCGTATTTCAATTATTTGTATTACCTTTGCAGCCGTGAAACTGAAAGGAGGTTTGCGAAATTTTAGTTAAAAGACTGTAACTGAACATATAACCCATCGGTGCGGCTCTGTCTACCTGGCCGCATGTCGGTGTGTCGAGGGTCGGGAGTAGACCGTGCGGCACCAGTCCAATAAGGTGGAATTCACAATCTCACATCGCGGCAACATGACGTAGCAGGGTCGGTCAACGGCCGGGTCCTGCGTGGGCTGCCAGCGGCTAGAATGATAACAAATCAAATAAACATAACAAACTCAATTAAAATCACAACACTATGATTATCGTACCCGTTAAGGAAGGCGAGAACATCGAGCGCGCCTTGAAGAAGTTCAAACGTAAATATGAGAAGACCGGCATCGTCAAGGAGCTGCGTGCCCGCCAGGCCTTCCAGAAGCCCTCGGTGACCAACCGCAAGAAGATGATGAAGGCTGTCTATGTGCAGCAGCTGCGCAATGCCGAGGAGTAATCGCCATTGACACCCCGAGTGTGATAAAAAGAGCCATCTTGCACCATGCAGGGTGGCTTTTTGTTGCCGTTTTGGGGCATTTTTCCCTGTTTTTGGCGTTTTTCCTGCTCAAAATTTGGCAGATTCAGAAAAAGTGCGTATCTTCGTTGCGAGCGAAATGAAAGTCGCTCTCGTTGACAATGAATGACCAGACCATCATCCAGTTTCTGACACACCAGCGGGTAGAACTCAACCGCTCGGAGCTGACGGCGAGCAGCTATGGCAGCGACCTCGAGCAGTTTGCTGCCTGCCTGGGTGGAGGCAGCAAACTGGACTGGCAGTCGGTCACGGTCAATGATGTGAGAGCGTGGTTGGTGCAGCGGTCGTCGCTGGGCGACAGTGCGCGCACCTTGCGCCGCAAAGTGCAGGCCCTGCGAGCGTTCTATCGCTGGATGATGCGCCGGGGACTGTCATCCCAGAATCCCGCTGCCGACATCGAGTTGCCGCGATTGCCCAGGCAACTGCCGCATGTGGTGCGTCCGCAGGCCATGGACAGCCTGTTGGACCAGGGGGTTGACATGGATGACTTCGAGGCAGTGCGCGACCATCTGATGGTGCTCATGTTCTACTCCACCGGCATACGCCGTGCCGAGTTGATGAGCCTTGAGGACAGCTGGGTCGACACGGTGTCGCGTCAGTTGCGAGTGAGGGGCAAGCGCGACAAGGATCGCATCGTCCCCTTTGGCCACGAGCTGGCATGCTGGGTCGAGCGTTACCGTGCTGTGCGCACCGCCCAGGTTGGGGCGACCGACCTGTTCTTTGTCCGTCGCGACGGCAAGCCGCTCTATCCGGCGCTGGTCTACCGCGTGGTCCACTCGGCGCTGCAGAGCGTGGGCGGAGGCGACAAGCTCAGCCCGCATGTGCTGCGACACTCGTTTGCCAGCGCGATGCTCAACAACGGAGCCGACCTGGCTAGTGTCAAGGAGCTGCTGGGCCATGAGTCGCTGGCCGCGACACAAGTCTACACCCACATCACGCTCAGCGAACTTAAATCACATTACAAACTTGCCCATCCACGGGCGCTTAAAAAAGGAGGTTAATATGGAAGTCAAGATCCAAGCCATTCACTTCGATGCTACCGAGAAGTTGCAGCAGTTCATCAACAAGAAGGTTGAGAAGCTGGTCAAGCACAACGAGATGATTAACAACGTAGAGGTCAACTTGAAGGTCGTCAAGCCCGAGACGGCCATGAACAAGGAAGCCTCGGTCAAGTTGCTCATGCCGCAGCAGGACGACTTGTTCGCGTCGAAGACGGCTGACACCTTCGAGGAGGCCATCGACCTGTGTGTCGACGCGCTCAAGCGCCAGCTCGAGAAAACCCGCAAGGACAAGTAGCCACAACTTGGCTCAGCCGGCATCAGGCCCCGCCAGCCCCGCAGGGAGGCGGGGCTTTGTTGTGGAAAAGAGCCTATATAATAAGGTGTAAATTTTTCTGTTCGTTAAAATCGGGGAAAAACACACTTTTTTTGAAAAAAAACTTGCGAAAATTTTGCCGGTTCAAAAAATGGCCGTATCTTTGCACCCGCAAAACGAGTTCAACCTGTCGGTTCTCGTGTGAGCAACTGCCTCTTTAGCTCAGTTGGCCAGAGCACGTGATTTGTAATCTCGGGGTCGTTGGTTCGAATCCGACAAGAGGCTCAAACAGACATGTTGGGTAGATTCCAGAGTGGCCAAATGGGGCAGACTGTAAATCTGCTGCGTCATCGCTTCGGTGGTTCGAATCCATCTCTACCCACAGTTTTTGCGGAAGTAGCTCAGTCGATAGAGCATCAGCCTTCCAAGCTGAGGGCCGCGGGTTTGAATCCCGTCTTCCGCTCAAAGAACGAATTGCCTATGTAGCTCAGGGGTAGAGCACTTCCTTGGTAAGGAAGAGGTCGCGGGTTCAAATCCCGCCATCGGCTCAATGACATATCAGACGCTTCGCCTCTCAATGATTGCGAGTTAATCGGCTCACTGGGGGCGAAGACTAATATGCAATGGTGTGAAACAAAACATTTATTCCAAAAATAGTAACTAAGTTATGGCAAAAGAGAAATTCGAAAGATCCAAGCCGCATGTAAACATCGGTACGATCGGTCACGTTGACCACGGTAAGACCACCTTGACCGCAGCCATCACCACCGTGCTTGCCAAGCAGGGTAACATTGATGCCTCCAGCGTTCGTTCGTTCGACTCGATCGACAATGCTCCCGAGGAGAAGGAGCGCGGTATCACTATCAACACCGCTCATGTCGAGTATGAGACCGCTAACCGCCACTATGCTCACGTTGACTGCCCGGGCCACGCCGACTATGTGAAGAACATGGTTACTGGTGCCGCTCAGATGGACGGTGCAATCGTTGTGGTTGCCGCTACCGACGGTGTGATGCCTCAGACTGCCGAGCACATCCTGCTCGCCCGTCAGGTGAATGTCCCCCGTCTGGTGATCTTCCTGAACAAGTGCGACTCTCCCGATGTTGACGAGGAGATGATCGAGCTCGTGGAGATGGATGTCCGTGACCTGCTCAACAAGTATGACTTCGACGGCGACAACACTCCCGTGATCAAGGGTTCGGCTCTGGGTGCCCTGCAGGGCGATCCCAAGTGGGAGCAGACCGTGATCGAGCTGATGAACGCTGTGGATGAGTGGATTCCTCTGCCTCCGCGCGATATCGACAAGCCCTTCCTGATGCCTATCGAGGATGTCTTCTCGATCACTGGCCGTGGTACTGTGGCTACCGGTCGTATCGAGACGGGTGTCATCAAGGTTGGTGATGAGGTTCAGATCATGGGTCTGGGCGCCGAGATGAAGTCGGTGGTCACTGGCGTTGAGATGTTCCGCAAGCTGCTCGACCAGGGTGAGGCTGGCGACAACGTAGGTCTGCTGCTCCGCGGTATCGACTATAAGACCATCAAGCGCGGTATGGTTATCTGCCATCCGGGTATGGTGAAGCCCCACGATCACTTCAAGGCCTCGATCTATGTGCTGAAGAAGGAAGAGGGTGGCCGTCACACTCCGTTCCACAACAAGTATCGTCCTCAGTTCTACATCCGCACTCTGGATGTGACTGGCGAGATCAAGTTGCCGGAGGGCATCGAGATGGTGATGCCGGGTGACAACGTCGAAATTGAGGTGAGCCTGATCACTCCGGTGGCTTGCAGCGCAGGTCTGCGTTTCGCAATCCGTGAGGGTGGCCGCACCGTCGGTTCGGGCCAGATCACCGAGATTCTTGAGGACATCGCCTAATCTTTGGGCAAATAACATCTTAACATATTTAAGTGCCGGCGCGTCGCGCCGAGTGAACGTGCCGGCACTTTATTATTACGGGAATAGCTCAGTTGGTAGAGCGACGGTCTCCAAAACCGTAGGTCGTGAGTTCGAGTCTTACTTCCCGTGCTAATTTTGACACTCAATCAAGATGAAGAAATTTAAAGTACTTACGGATATCGAGGAATCTTATAACGAACTCGTTCATAAGGTTTCTTGGCCCAGCAAGAGCGAGCTGGCCAACAGCACAGTCATCGTGATGGTTGCTTCCATCATCATGGCGATTGTGATTTGGCTTGTCGACCTGGCGATCAATCAGATCATGCACCTCATCTACAACATCCCCACCGCCTGACGGTCAGGACGAGTAGCATGCACGAGAGTGTATAGAGCTTGGCACGACCCTAAACGTACAACTAATTTTCAATCGGTAGCAAACAGAGGACAATGGCTGAAGCAGCGAAACAGTGGTACGTCCTACGTACCATATCGGGAAAAGAATTAAAAGTGAAAGAAATGCTCGAGGCGGCGTGCAAGAATGTCGCTGAGTATGGAAATCACATTTCCCAGGTGTTGGTTCCCACCGAAAAAGTCCTGGCTACACGCAACGGCAAGAAGGTGATCAAAGAGAGGATCCTCTTCTCCGGTTACGTCTATGTCCAGGCTTCTCTGACGGGCGAGATTGAGAATTTTCTCCAAAACACGACCAATGTCATCGACTTCCTGCGCACGCGCGAGACGGGAAAAAAGCCTGTCATTGTGCCTGAGTCGCAGATTGCCGAGATGCTTGGTCAAGCCGAGGAGAAGGAGGTCGAGACCATGGATGTGCTCAACGACTTTATGGTCGGCGAGAGCGTCAAGGTGAACTACGGTCCTTTCAGTGGCTTCATTGGCGAAATCCGGGAGGTCAACCGAGAGAAGCGTGAGCTCACTGTGATGGTCAAGGTCTTCGGTCGTGAGACACCCCTCAAGCTGGATAATTCGCAAGTCGAGCGTGAGTGAGCTTTCAGTGATGTTACGACACTGGAGCGCACATAGCGTCGTTTTTAATTCCAAATA
>Ga0256407_10011091_pt1 | contig 12531 bp, 4 predicted proteins | sample RumenRJG_04DNA_FD_193489 | JGI IMG/M metagenome (GOLD analysis project Ga0256407, IMG submission 193489) | Bovine rumen microbial communities from Lethbridge, Alberta, Canada - RJG_04 | ecosystem: Host-associated > Mammals > Digestive system > Stomach > Rumen | place: Canada: Alberta | collected... | reverse complement strand
ACCCTTACGTTCCAAATGGCGGGAATATGACCGTTCTTCTGCGTGTCAGTAATCGTGATGCGGATATATCGGGCCTTCACATTACGCTTCTTTGTCTTACCAGTCCCCACTCCTTCGGAGGGGGTTAGGGGGAGGTAATCAATCATCGGCGAACCCTGCGTGGTGTTCTGTGTGCGGTCGGAGAAGAGCGTCCACTGCTTACCATCGAGCGAGGTCTCTATCTTATACTGATAGAAGAAGGTGGGATATTCAAACTGAGTCCAAATCTCGGTAAATGTATGCTTCTTGCCAAGGTCTATCTGCAACCACTCGGGCTTACCGCCACGACCGCCCTGTCCCCAGTTGGTGCCGCGGGCTTTCCATAGCGTTGCATTGTTGTCATCGACAGCATATTCGGGTTTGAACCACTCGTCGTAATAAGAAGAGGCAGTGACCTTGGCACCGAAAGAAAGGTCCCTTTCTAGTGGAGAGTTTAAACTAAGACCAGTATGGGTTGGCTCAATCGGCAGGATGTTACCTTCGGCATCGAACTTCATCTCGTCAATGCATACCTGACGGTTGAAGCCATGTACAGAGCGAGGGAGATTGTGGCGGTGATAGACAATGTAGTAGCGGTCACCCTCCTTCAAGATGCTGTGGTGGCCGGGACCATGGACGGTCTGGTCGGCATTGGTCTTGAGGATGCAGCCCTTATATTCGAAGGGACCCATCGGTCCCACCTTTGATGTAGCATACTGTACGCGGTAGGTGTCATCGTGACAGGATCCGCTGCTATAAGTAAAATAATAAATGCCGTTACGCTTGAATACGTATGGAGCCTCAAAGATGTCCTTCAGCTCGGTATTGAGTATGAGTTTCTTCTCACACAGTGTCTTGCCGTTGACCTTCGCAACGCCACAGCCGAAGTCCTTGTAGATGCCCCATGTGCAGAAGTAGAGATACTCTTGGCCATCATCGTCGCGAAACAGTTGCGGATCAAGGGTGATGGCATTGTGTACAAAACGGTCGGGCACAAACACGGCATCGGGCTTTGTACCCAAGATGTTGCGCCAAGGTCCGATAGGCGACTTGCTCTCGCCTACTATAACCTCGCAGGGACGACAATAGTAGTAACGGAAGGAGCCGTCGGGCTGTTGCACTACATCGGGTGCCCACACCACTTCCGTCACAGGCCAGTTCATTACTATGTTCTGCCAGTTACGGAAGTCGTAGGAGGCCCATACCTGTGCCGGTCCGTAGCCGTTGCCAGTACCGTCAGTAGTAGCATATAGGAAAAATACGTCGCGAGGCTTACCATTAGCGTCGTTGACGGTGAACTTACGGATTGTCGGGTCGGCGAAATAGCCGGGTATAAACGGATTGCCCGCACCAGGAGTATTCCAGCGCGGGCTATCGTTATCAGCTGCCTGCATCTGTACTGACAGAACGGCACATAACAGCAGCGAACAAAGAAAATGGTTTCTCATGATACAGACTACCTTGATATTCTTATTACTAACTTTTCTCTAATAAAAATGGCGTGATATCTATTAACCTATAAACTTATCTTACGAGAAATTTCTGTCCATTGATGATGTTCAGCCCCTGCTGAGGAGCAATCAGACGCTGTCCCTTGATGTTATAGATGGTGGGAGTCTCACCGTTGCCTGCTGTTGAGAGTGTGCTGACGCCCTGAATTCTCGGGTCGGTATAATCCATTGAACGCAGTGTTGCCGAGCCGGTAGTACCGCCAATGGTGACATTGAAGATGAAAGTGGCGTTGTTGAACTTGTTTCGCTTCGACTGATAGCGCAGTGCCTGACGGATGGTGTATTTGTCACCAGTCCTTAAGGCGCCAGGTTTCTGACCGATGGTAAACGCAAGTAGTGAAGGAACGAACTCTGAGAAGATATAGCCGGAGCCATAGGAAGTGACGTTGCCGCCAGCACTGAACCAGTGACCATAGCCGTTGGCGGTAGAGCCGCTGCTTGCCAGTTCGCCATTGGGGGTAAGGGCATAGAACATTATCTTTCCTGTCTGAGGTCCACGCTCGTCCCACGCCTGCATCTTACTGGTGAGCTTGGACATGTCATACTGGAAAGCGGTGCCGAGAGCAGCTCCTGGACGACCGTTGACAGAGAAGGTGGTGCCGCTGTAGTTGCTGGCATCGGCAGGGAAGGTGACATCATAGGTAAAAGTGATGTCGGCTACATCGCGACCATCGAGCGTTGGAGCGGCATAGATAGTGGCATCAGTGCCGAGGTCGGTGCCTTCAAGTGTGAAGCTGTAGGGCCACATGTCATCATCGGCAATCTTATCGTCCCAGCGGTGGGTGATATAATTAGTGAGGGCTGGAGCAACGACGAGCCACAGACGGCTCACACCCTCGGGAACGGTCATAGCATAAGACTCGGTCTTCACACCACGTCCCTGACAATAGATCTTGTCTTCAGAGAAATACTGAGTAGTGCCGTCGGCCATCAGTGCAACATAGCCCATGCGGAAGCCGCGCCATGCGGGGCTGCCAGCCTTAGCTGTCTGATAGCAGCGCTTACCGTTTGCGTCAGCTTCGAGCTTCACATAGTTTGACTCGCCATTGAGATATTCGCCTGGGTCGATGTCAAGGAGTTCAGCTCCGGGAGCCAGACCGGTGAGGTTGACCTTCACCTCTGTGCCAACAGCAGGTGTCTGTAGAGGAATGACATTATAGCCTGTGCTCTGTGGACAGCTGGCCAGTGCCACTTGATATTCGTCGTTATCGTTGAGCACACAACGATAGACATAGTTACCGATGTGATAAGACTGACGATAGGGCTTGCAGAACTCCATGTCCCATGTCACGGCATGGCATGCGAAGTCGAAGTGGAGCTTGTAGATGTCGCTGACAGACAAATTCTTACATTTCATCAGAGCCTGATTGAAGTCGGAGCCCTTGCCACGGCTCTGACCCGTCATAGGGGTGTTCCACACCTGTGCCACGGTGGTGATGTCGTTGTATTTCTCACAAAGATAGGTGAGGAACGGGAAAGCCTGATAGCGATGCCACTCGTGGGAGAAAGCGTAGTTATGGCTGCGGTTGTAAATCGACGACATATAACTCATGTCGAAGAACTCCTGAGGGAAACTATGGAGCGATTGCCAGTTGGCTGTTGTCTCCCAAATGGTCTGTCCGTTGCCATTAGAGAGGTGGAAGCCGGTGTTGTCGCTGTCAGAGTCCTTGTGACCGCTATGCTCAGCGAAACACATATAGTGGAACGAGTGGCCTACCTCGTGAGCAACAGCAGAGCCTACTGGCTTACATGTTGAAGGGTTCAGCCACAACGCGGGAACCATGAAATCATAGCCACCACCGTAGCAGGTCCACGTTTGGGTGTGGTTCATGAGCACCATGATCTTGTATTTCTTCACATTGGATGTCTCAGGATCCACGAAGCCCAGTCGGGTGCTCTCCAACTGGTAGTACTCTTCACACTGGCTCAGCAGATAGTCCATATCGACATAGTAGAAGTCGCTCTTAGACAGTTCTTTAGGGTTCTTGGTGTAGTACTTATCCCAGAAGAGAATGACGTTGTCGCTCTCCATTGAGCGGGTTTTCGACCATGTGTACTTGCCTTCGGGATCGCTCTCAGCATAGAGTAGCGAGTCGCTTGGCCATGGGTTACGCCACTCGTTGGGGATGTACACAGTCTTCTGTGCAAAAGTGCTCACTGCAAATGAGCAGAGAAGCATCACAAGGGTAAATAGTTTTTTCATTGTTATTGTTTTTTGTTTTGGAGCGAATGGGGTTATTGGAGTTAATTGGGAATATGGCTTGAGGATTACCACCACCATCCACCGCCGATGTTACTGATGTTTACACTCACCTCAATGTTCACCTTAAGTAGAGTACCCTCGTGGGGATACTGATACTGCATGGTGACGGTGTGGCTGTCATCGTAGCAGTTATTCTGATAGAGACCGCACGACCAGGTCCACAAGTCTTCGAACACTTCTATATATACATGGCCGTCACCGAAATATCCGGGATTGCCGTCTTCATCAAACCAGCCACCAAAGGTGCCGTTGGTATGATTCTGTCCTTCGGTTCCATCTCTATTAAGCGGTACGATAGACAGTTCCGAATCCTGCAACTGATTGGCATTGATGCCCATGAGATGAGCCACTCGCTGCTTGTTGACCGTCACCTTATTTGTCTGTGTGAACCCATTGTTCCAGTCCATATTGACACTGGTCTTAATGGTGCCACATAGCTTCTCATTGGTTGTGGGAACAACATCAGCAGGTTCAGGGATAGCAGCAATGAGATAGTTCATATGAACAAGACGGTTCTTCAGCCACTCGTGCATCCTCTCTACCTCGGTATCGAACGTCTTACCGGCAAGAGGCCAGCGCTTGAACTCACGGCCTATAGCGCCAGAGGAGCGCATCTCCTCGACATACTTCATGCACTCTGTCCAGGCATGAGTGACGATAGTGTCCTTGCTGGCTGCCCACTGCGACTTATACTGCTCAACGAACTCTTTACATCCGAAGAGGTCGGTGAAGAACTGTGGCACATAGTTGTAGTTGCCATTGCGCTTGTAGGGGTTACTACCCATGACTGTTTCATCGAAACGAGAGAAGTAGTTATGTCCTGTGGTCATCGTGCTCCAGTCGAAGTCATAGCCGGCATCAAAGTCCCACAATGGCCCCATCACCCACTTGCCGTCGCCATCTTTATGGAGATATATGGAACGGGGAGCGGAGAGCTCTACATTATATATAAACTCTTGAATCTGAAGATACTTTATGAACGAGGGAATGTCGAGCAACTGTTCCACCGCTGTGTAGTTCTTCGACTTTATGGCTTGCTCCAGTTCGGCAAAGACAGTGCGCACGCTGTCAACGGTGTTTGCTGTGAATGCCTCATCACTGGGATATTTCACGCAGCAAGGCATCTGATAGACCTCGCTCCAGAAATTGTCGTCAGCATTAGGATTTTCACCAGGGCCGTCGTCAACATCAAGCGACAGCAATATGCCATGCTCATCGCTTACAGCCACACGGTTCTTGTTCTGCTGTATCTGCTCAGTTAACTGATAGATGCCTCGGTAGTCACCATTGACGAACAGTTCTACATAACGCGTGTGGTTAGTGAAAGGCAGTCCAATGGCGCGTCCCATCTCGAAGACAAACGTGTTCATCAGGTCAGTAACATCACGATAGTTGGCCAGCAATACCCAACTCTTTGCCTTTGCCAGGCCCAGCACCTTGTGCTTGCTGTCAAGCTTCAGGCGCAACGGCTTCTTATCATACCAAAGGAAAGAACTGTTACCACGGCCACGAATCTGGGCTGATGCAGAGAAGTCGGCATAGGCTCCATCGGCATTAAGCGACATATAGCACTGCTTATACTCTTCACGCGATGTGATGTCGGTGCCATCGGCGGTATTGACAAACAGCTGGAATACTTTGTAATGGTTCTTCGACTCCAACTCATCTGCAATGGCATCGGAAAAGACGACGCTGTCAATAGAAGCAATATCGAAGGGAATGGTCATACCGTCAGTCATATTGAACAGCAACTGCTTATGGTCACTGCTACCAGTGATATTGTCAGTATGAGTGGTCGCCATCGGCTGACACCATATGGTGCCTTGCTGATGGGTGTAGATTCGCGAGAAATCCTGAGAGAAAGATTGCACAGCGGAAATAAGTGCCATGCAAATGGCTAAGATAAAGGTTTTTAATTGATAAAGAAAGTCCCAACGCATGGTGTAGCATTTTTATTTCGATTGCAAAATTACATATTCTATACCATATTGAATAAAACGAAAGTCTTAGTTTTTGAAAATATCGTCCACAAATAGTGAAAAACGTGTCGATTTAGACGATTTTACGAGTTGTTTAGACGGTACTTATATATAAAACACCAAATAATGACTACATTTGCACACAGAAAAACAATGAAAATAACTACACTTATGAAGAAACTGATCCTTATCGCCTTTCTCACCTCAGGACTGATGGCCACAGCTATGGCCAAAGATGACCACACAGTGAAGAGTGTGGAGAAGGTGAACGTGGAGGTGCCTGTGGGTAATGCCCCCCGACTGCCCTATCAGCTATGGGTGGAATACAACGACGGCAAGGGAGAGTACAGGCAGGTGAAATGGGTTAACTCATGGGAAGCCACCGAACAGGCTGAGGCCAACCCTGAGATGAATCCAGTAGGCAAGAGCTATAACGTTCGCGGTTTTATCATTGGTGACAACAGCACGCCTAATGGCTACCCTGTATCTGCAAAGGTGACTGTAACAAACGGAAGCTTCAAGGTGCCATCAAACAAGCCCAAGGCAGAGACTCTGCCATTGAACAGCGTTAGTCTGAACGGCGATAACCGTCTGACGTGGAACCGCGACCTCGACATCGACCAGCTTATAAGCCTGCCGGTGAAACAGCAACTCTATAACTATCGCGACACCTATGGTTTCTCTACCGACGGCTATCCTGAGGCCGACGGATGGGACTCACCCACGACGAAGCTGAAAGGTCACGGCTCAGGTCACTACATGAGTGCCATGGCATTTGCCTTCGCCAGCTGTCAGGACCAAAAGAAGAAAGATATCCTGAAAAGGAACATCACGGAGATGGTGAACGAACTGCGCCACTGTCAGGAGAAGACCTTCGTATGGAACGACAAGCTGGGTCGCTATTGGGAGGCTCGTGACTTCGCACCAGAGGAGGAGCTACGCCAGATGAAAGGCACATGGGCAGACTTCAACCGCTACAAGCAGCATCCGGAACTCTATGGCTACGGCTATCTTAACGCTATACCCGCACAGCACTGCGCACTGATAGAGATGTATCGTGCCTATAACAATGAAGACTGGGTGTGGGCACCTTATTATTCCGTGCATAAGCAGCTGGCAGGCCTCATCGACATTGCTACTTATATCGATGATAAGGCTACAGCAGAGAAGGCGCTGCTAATAGCTAAAGACATGGGTCTGTGGGTTTGGAACAGACTGCACTACCGCACATTCGTAAAGAGCGACGGAAACCAGGGAGAACGACGTGAGAAACCGGGTAACCGTTATGAGATGTGGAACATGTACATTGCCGGTGAAGTGGGCGGTATGGCTGAGTCGCTGGCACGTCTGTCGGAGATGACTGGCACGAAGGAAGAGCGCACCCGTCTGCTGGAGGCCGCCACCTACTTCGACAGCCCAGCCTTCTTCGACCCTTTGGCAAAAAATATAGATGCTATCCGCACACGACATGCCAACCAGCACATACCGATGGTGACGGGAGCTCTGCGTGCTTTCCGTAGTAACAACAATCCCTACTATTACAACCTCGCAGAGAACTTCTGGACAATGATTCAAGGTCGCTACCGCTATGCCATGGGTGGTGTGGGCAACGGCGAGATGTTCCGTCAGCCTTATTCACAGATTACATCGATGGCAAACAATGTCAGCACATGGGGCGGACACATCACGCCGGAATCGACCATCAACGAGACTTGCTGTGCCTATAACCTGGCGAAGCTGACAAAAGACCTTAACGGTTTCAACCCCGACGATGCACGCTACATGGACTACTATGAACGGGTGCTCTACAACCAGATTGTCGGTTCGGTGAACCCCCGACGCTATCAGACGGTCTATCAGTATGCTGTAGGACTCAACGCTTCAAAGCCTTGGGGCAACGAGACACCGCAGGCTACCTGCTGTGGCGGCACTGGTGTGGAAAACCATGTGAAATATCAGGAGGCAGCTTATTTTACTTCCCCAAGCCCCTCCGAGGAAGGGGAGACCCCAACGTTATGGGTGACTCTATATATGCCTACAACAGCTCATTGGGCTGCACAGGGTGTGACCATCAAACAGGAGTGCGAGTGGCCGGCCGAGAAGAGCAAGATAAAGATTGTTCAGAATAATCAGAACTCCAAGATTATAGTCAAGCTCCGTGTTCCTTATTGGGCTACCGATGCCTTTGACGTGAAGCTAAACGGTAAAAGCATCGCCAAACACTATCAGCCGTCAAGCTACGTGGAGATTCCTGCACGCAAATGGAAAGATAAAGATGTCATCGAGGTAGTGATGCCATTTACCAAACACTTGGACTTCGGACCCGACAAGATGGAGACTGCACCTGCATATGAACCTGATGGCAAAACAGAATACACCCCGATGTGGACTGGTGCTTTCATGTATGGACCACTGGTGATGGCCACCACAGGAATTAACAACTGGGACGAGGCAACCATCAACGTAAAACCCGACCTGAGCGACGTGACACTTAATGGAGCAAAACAAGGCAAGGGCTATGATGCCAATCTCTACACAATGGAATGGAACGGACGCATGTTCTTTCCCGACTATGCCAGCGATGAACACACCACCCATTACTTCCGCATGAACATACCTGCAGACCCTGCAGCCATCAGTGCTTTAAGAAGTGCTGCCGCCAATATCGACCGTTCGCAGTTACATGAGCTACTCCTCATAGCCAAAAAGCGCAGTGACGAGCAGAAGGCATGGAACGCCATGACAGTTAAAGTGCCTGAATATGCACCATGGGCAAAACATGGTTTCGCCAGACTTTTAGAGCAGACCGTCAAAGCACAGACGGTGCTAAATGCTGCTGAAGGAGAGTATTCACAGGAAGAGATTGACAAGACTGCCGGTCAGCTGAATGCTGTTATAAACAATATGCGTCCAGGCAACCTCGCCGAACTGGAGGACATGCAAGAGCTGATGCAGCTGCTCGACAAGACAAAAAAGCAACCCGACTATCGCAGCAATGCAGCCACAGCAGAGGCCGTGGACTTTGCTGGAATGGTAATCCGCTATGTCAGCAACGGCAGCGGCACACTCGACATGATTGACAGGGCCGAGAGACAATTGAAAGAGACTAAAAAAGAATAATTATCGTTTAATCGTTAAAACGTTATAACGATAAAACGAGATATCGAAACATCGAAAAAAACAACAAAATGAAAAAGCTACTGACCCTTGCTGCCATGATTATGGCTCTCAGCTGCACTGTTTCTGCAAAAGACTACACGCTGACCTCGCCCGACGGTCGCACAACGGTGATAATTGATAAGGGAGTTACTCTATACGTGAGCCGCGAAGGGAAAGAGATTGTGACGGTAAAAGCTGCGCTGAACAATGGCGACAGCAAGTTCCTTGACAACGACGGTAAGCTTGGCGACATTAAACTCATCGGTGTGCACACCACGAGAACCATCAAAGAGCACATAGTGAGTCCATTCTATAGACAATCTGAGTTCGACACCGAATACCGTCAGGCCGACGTGGCACTTGCAGGAAGACTGCTTATGGAGGTACGCGCCTATAACGATGGCGTGGCATACCGCTTCCGCACTGCCGAGAAAGGAGAGACCGTCATAGCCGACGAGAAAGCAGAGTTCAGCTTCCCTGAAGACAGTAAGGCATGGCTCTCCTACTCCACCAACGATAAAAAGCCATTCGCAATGGCTTTCCAGAACACCTACGATGAGACGCTACTCAGTAAGGCACAGAACAAATATGCTTTCCTACCGACAACAGTACAGAGCGGCAATGTGAAGGTGACCATCCTTGAAAGCGACCTGAGATCCTACCCAGGCATGTTTCTGAAAACTCAGAAAAATCAGAATACTCTGAAAGCCTTCTTCCCTCTCTATCCCAAGAAGATGGAGTACTATCGCTGGCGCGGCATGAGCTATGTGGCAGAGACTGAGAACTACATTGCCAAAACGGAAGGACAGCGCACCTATCCATGGCGTGTGATGGCCATAACTGAGAAGGACACGGAGATGCCCACGAACAACCTTGTATATGCGCTGGCCACTCCAAACATGATTGGCGACACATCGTGGCTGAAACCGGGTAAGGTGGCATGGGACTGGTGGAACGACTGGAACCTGCGTGGCGTAAATTTCAAAGCGGGCATCAATACACGCACTTACAAATATTATATTGACTTTGCTGCCAAGAACAATCTGCACTACGTAGTACTCGACGAGGGCTGGTATAACTCCAGCAAAGGCGACATAATGAACCCTATCAAGGACATCGACCTGCAACAGCTCATTGAATACGGCATAGAGAAAGGTGTGGATATAGTGCTATGGACAGTGTTCAACGTGCTCGACGAGCACCTGCAGGAGGCCTGTGAGAAATATGCCAAGATGGGAGTCAAGGGCTTCAAGGTGGACTTCTTGGACCGTAACGACCAGACGGCAGTGGAGATGGCAGAGCGAATAGCAAAGGCCTGTGCCGACAATCATCTGATGCTCGACTACCATGGCTATTTCGCTCCTACCGGCATGAGCCGCACCTATCCTAACATCATGAACTACGAAGGTGTGTTCGGCATGGAGGAATGTCGCTGGGCAAAGAAGGAGACCGACATGCCGCTCTACGACGTTACCTTCCCCTTCATACGTATGATGGCTGGCAGTGTTGACTTCACGCCAGGTGCCATGCGCAACGGCACGAAGGAAAACTGGGTGGAGTGTTATCAAAACCCTGTATCAATGGGCACACGCTGTCATCAGGCTGCCTGCTATGTGGTACACGACAGTCCTTTCACCATGCTCTGCGATGCCCCGACAAGCTATGAACAAGAACCAGAATATACATCGTTTATAGCTGCTATTCCCGACGAATGGGATGAGACACGCATACTTCAAGGCGAACTGGGCAAATATATTGTAACGGCCCGTCGCAAAGGCGACACTTGGTATGTTGGCGGACAGACCAACTGGGATGCTCGCGACGCGACCATTGCCCTCAACTTCCTGCCTGCTGGACAGCGCTATACCTGCACACTGCTGTGTGACGGCATCAATGCCAACCATAACGCTGAGGACTACCACCGCAAGGTGAGTCTTGTTGATGCCAATAGTAAGATGCCTGTTCACCTGGCATCTGGTGGCGGCTTCTTGATGATGCTCCGACCTTATCTTGTCAAAAGCGAGGTTACCGCCGTGCCCCAAGGCAAGGGTATTCCAGATTTCTATAAGAAATATGCGGAGGTCGATGGACTCTATGTCACCGCTTCCGACAAGGTGAGCGACGAGGCTATCAGCATGGCTTGCAACATAATGTTGCTCATGCTTGCGAAACGTCCTGACGTGAAGCAACACATGGTGGATCGCGGCTGTCATGTAATGATAATCGGACAGAAAGAGAATACATGCGACCTGCCTGAGTTTGCCCATATCTGCGATACTCCAGAGCATATTGCTTACTGGAACAAAAGGGCACGCGGCTTTGGTGGTGCACCCGAGGACGATCTGTCAGCCAGCTGCGGTGAGGAAAACCTACAGGCTCTCCCTGGCGACAAATATGAGGGCGAGAACATTCTTATTCACGAGTTCTCACACCTAATCCATACCATTGGCATACGTGGTGTAGAGCCCGACTTCGACCGCAGGCTCGATGCCATCATGCAGCATGCCAAAGACAACGGCTTATGGAAAGGCACTTATGCACTGACCGACCGCTATGAATATTTCGCCGAGTGCACACAGTCTTTTTTCAACTGTAACAAATATGTTAGTCCGACCAATGGTGTTCACAACGATGTGAACCGTCGCGAGAAACTTAAGGCCTACGACCCAATGATGTACAATCTTCTCAAGGAATATTTCCCTGAAATAGATATACCAATAAGGAATATCGTACATGAATAGAAACGAGGGTTCCTTCACAATAATCATTAATGAATAACTCCAATAACCAAAACAATATGAAAAAAATAGCTATTATTTCTTCATTCATCATTTATCATTTATCATTTAGCGTAGCGCAAACAGGTTATCCCATCACTCCCATTCCCTTCACACAGGTGAAGGTAACACCTGGCACGTTCTGGGGACAACGTCTGGAAGCAAGTCGCAACACCACCGTGCCTCTGGCGTTCTCGAAGTGCGAGAGCGAGGGACGTTACAAGAACTTTGAAAATGCTGCAGCCCATCTCAAAGACCCGTCAAAGGTGTTCAAGGTGAATGGTGTGGGCTTTTCTTTTGACGATACAGACCCCTATAAAACCATTGAGGGTGCTGCCTATATCCTCCAGACTTATCCCGACAAGAAGCTCGAAGCCTACTGTGACTCGGTGATAGACATCATTGCTTCGGCACAGGAGCCCGATGGCTATCTGTACACTGCACGTACGCAGAACCCTGCTGACCCTCACCACTGGGCTGGCGACCGCCGCTGGGTGAAGGAGGAAAACCTCTCTCACGAGCTATATAATCTCGGTCACATGGTAGAGGGTGCCGTTGCCTACTGGCAGGCTACTGGCAAACGTAAGTTCCTTGACGTTGCCTGTCGCTATGCCGACGTGTGTCTGAAAGAGGTAGGCCCCAATGCAGGACAGATGACTGTCGTGCCTGGTCATCAGATTGCTGAGATGGCTATGGCTCGCCTCTATCTGGCTACTGGCGAGAAGAAATATCTGGACTTCGGCAAGTTCCTGCTCGACTACCGTGGCAAGACCAATATCAAGCAGGAGTATTCACAGAGTCACAAGCCCGTGGTTAGTCAGGAC
>Ga0256407_10011089_pt1 | contig 12531 bp, 6 predicted proteins | sample RumenRJG_04DNA_FD_193489 | JGI IMG/M metagenome (GOLD analysis project Ga0256407, IMG submission 193489) | Bovine rumen microbial communities from Lethbridge, Alberta, Canada - RJG_04 | ecosystem: Host-associated > Mammals > Digestive system > Stomach > Rumen | place: Canada: Alberta | collected... | reverse complement strand
TTTAAATTATTATTTATATTTGTATAAATATAAAATATTATTATAAATGAAAATTATTATTATAATAGAAAAGAAAGTATTTTAAAATTTATTATTGAATAAAATTAATTTAAATTTATTGTAATTAAAAATGAATGTTTAATCCTATTAAATTACTGATAATATAAAAGATATAATTAATAGAGAAATAATAAAAAATATATATTAATTAAATAAAAAAAATACTTAAATTTTATGGATAGTTATTAAAATATTTTTTTAAAAACAATATTTATTTTTAAATTGATTATAAATATATTATTTAATTATAAATATTATATTATATTATTTATGTATATGATTAATATTCATATTTTATAATCTTAAAATTTTTATAAAAAAATTTATTTTTTTTCTAAAATTTTTTTAATTATAATATGTCAACAATTTTTCCCATAATTAACTCTAATATTGATGAATTAAATGAGTTATTTAATCCGTCTCAACATAATTTTAAACCTAAAATAATATTTGGAGACATAAAGAATTTATTAGAAATTCATATAAATAAAGATGAATTATATAAACCTAGTAAAAATAATTTATCTTCTCATTATAATAATAAACATTTAGAAAATGGGAAAAAAATATTAAATGATCAAAATCAAATCTCTCTTAAATCACAAAAACCAAATAATATAAATATCGAAAACCCCTCATCAAAAAAAGATGAAAACGAAAATAATAAAGAACCAAACAAAGAAGGAATAATAAATACGACAAAGCCAATAGAAAAAAAATATAAATACTACATAAAAACAACAAAAGACAACCTTATAAAAATCCCAAATCCAAATTATGGAACAGACGACAAAGATTTAAAATATTTAATAGATTTAATGAATGAAAAGCCTACAAAAGAAAATGGATATCACAATGTTGTAGAAGAACAAAATATTCACATATTTAAAAGAATGATTCCAGGATTTGATGTAATATTAATTAAAAGTATATGTACAATACCATATAATAAAGATATAATATTTGAAGCAATAGCAAATTTAGAAATAAGAAAAAAATGGGATAGTGTTTTCTCAGAATTAAAAGTTGTTAATCATAATGGAGAAAATGGAGCAGAAATTTTATATATGATTATTAAATCACCTTCTTTTCTTGTTTCTGATAGAGATTTTGTACAACAAAGAAAAATTTGGAAAGAATTTCCAACAAAAAATTCTCATATTTTACATTTTATTAGTGTTGAGAGTCCAGATTGTCCTCATAATAAAAAATATGTTAGAGCTGAAACTATTATTAGTGGTTATTTTATTGAAGATATACCTAATCAACCTAATAAATCCACTTTGGGTATTATTTCTCAAACTGATATTAAAGGAAGAATTCCACATTGGTTAGTTAATAAAGTTGCACCTAAAGCTTCTAAAGGATGGGTTGTTTCTTTGTTGAAAGGATGTAAAATGGTACTTGGGGAAATTTAGTTTTTTTTATGTTATTGATAAATAATGAAATATTAGTTATATTTTTAATTTTTTATTTTTTTTTTATATTGTAAAAATGTTGATTTGAATATGATAAATTGATAATGGATTTATTTATTATAATATAATATTTATTCAATTATTTTTAATATATTTTTGATTGTAAAAATGTTATAATATTAATATGAGTTTTATGGATAATATATTATCAAATGATAGAAAAAAGAAAAAAAGAAATATTTCTTATTTGATAGATTCGGATAAAAATGAATTACCTATAATAAATAATGTGTCAGATATGAAATCAATAATCAAAAATTTAAAAACAATGAATAATAATAATAAAAATGTAATTCAAATTAAATTTGATGAAAATTCAAAAAAATTAAAGCATTATATGAAAAAAACAAATAAAAAAGTAAAATTTCTTTCAAAAACAAATTGTACTTTAAATAATCTTCAACCTTATAATATTCGAACTAATACAAATGAAAATACTAGTAATAATAATACATCTTCAATTCAATATAATAATATTACTGATTTTATGAGCAATATCAAACAAAAAGCTATTGATAATATGATTTCATTTAAAAAAAAAAATGATTTTAAGAACAATATCATAAAAAAAAAAAATTATAAAAAGAAATTCTCAAATCATTTTACAAATGAAGATGAAAATAAAAATAAAAGGAAATTATCTATTATATCTAATGAAAGTAACCTTTCTATGATTGATAGTGGAAATGAAATTATATCAAATAATATTTTTTATAATGATAATGACAATTATGATAATGATAATATAAATAATGAAAAATTAGATATGAGATTTATAAGTTATAAACAACAAAAAAAGAGAATGAGTAAAAATTTTTATAGACAAATGACTAAAAGTCCTATCAAAAAAATAAATAAAAATATTGGTAATTTGTCTGAATATAAAAAAAGCTTCTTTAAATCAAAACAATATTTTATAGAAAATAATAAATTAATAATTGATATAGATGAATATTTAATAAATGAAAGAGAAAAAATAGGAAATACAATATCAAATATTCAAGAAGATTATTTAAAAAAAGTTAAACAAAATTTCCTTGATAAAAGTTTATTATTTATTAAAAAAAAAAAAGAAATTAAAGAAAAATTAGTTAAAGTTGAAGAAGTAAATTTTAAAGAAATAATTAATAACATATATAAAAGTTTATTTATTAAATTAATATCATCAAAAAATTTCCAAAGAATAGAACTATCATTATTAAAATATTTTGATTCAATTGAGAATAAATTTTATGAAAAATCAATTATTAATTATATTCTTGATAAAATTTTAGATATATATTATCAAACAATGAATTATATTTTTAATGGAGATAACAAAAATAAATTTCCAATATTTGAAAAAAAATCTTCAAACGAAATGGTTAAATTGTTAAAAGAAATATATTTAAAAAATATAGTATATATAAATGCTATAATAACTAGAGATTTTAATAAGGAAAATTTTGTTAAATATTCTGAAATTGTGAGAGATGTATTTATAGTTGTAAAAAGAAAGAAAAAAACAATATCTTCTGGATTTTTGAAAAAAATGAATGGAATTAATAAAAAAAAAGAAAGACGTCTTAGTTTATTATCAATATTAAAAGATAATGATAAAATTTCTCTTTATGAATTAGAATTAAATAAATTCCAAAAAACAAGTAATTTTTTAATTGAATGGAATCCACTTTTAAATAAACATATGTTAGATTCTCGTGCAGAAATAAAAAAAAAACAGGATATGTTTGATATATTTAAAACATATAATATCTCATCAAAAATTAATTTAAAAAATGATATAGAATTATTAAAAAGTTTAGGAGGTAATCCAATGTCAAAAGAAAGTGCAATAATAAGATTTAAAGAACTTAAAGAAAAATCAATAAAAAATAATAAATATTATTTTAGAAAATTATATGAATTAATTAATAAAGGTCAAAATGTATTATTTTTTGAAGAATTTAATAAATTAATAAATGATATTGATATTAATTATATTTATCGTCGAACTGATTATACTTTATTAATGAATGCAGTTAAAAATGAAAATGAATCAATTATTGAATTTTTAATTAAAAAAGGATGTGATATAAATATTCAAAATCATTTTGGTAATACTGCATTACATATTGCCTTTATGATTAATAATTTTCAAGTTATAAATCTTTTAATAAATTATAATGCTAATCAAAATATTTTGAATAATCAAGGTTTAAATCCTTGGGAATGTTGGAAAAATTATTATTATTAATTTATTTAAAAAAGATTTTTATTAGCTCTTTTTATTAATAATAGAATATTTGAAACTACATTTATATTTATAATTCAAATAAATATGAGGTAATTAATATTATTATTTTTGAAGAACACAGTGTTAAATATAATTAATTAGGGAATTATATTTATCTCATAAATTATTTTCAAATTGTATAAAAAAATCAGATATAATAAAAATATTATGACAAATTTAATAATTACATACTTATTTTTAATCTTTATAAGTATAAAATTATTTAAAAAAAATATTTAAATAAAAAAAAATATAACTTCAATTTGATTTTAAAAAAATAAAAAAATCAATATATTTTTTCATATAATTTATTTTCCTTTTTCCTTTTCCTTTATCTTCTTCTTAGGTCTAATATTAGCACAATGACCACATTTTCTTTTTCTACAATTATGAGCTCCTAAAGGTAATCTAGCATAACATTTTCTACAAATCATTTTATTAGTTCTATATTTTTGTGCAAGTTCTCTTAAATGATCAGGAATTTCAGAAGGTCCTGCACCTCCTATTAAACCTTCTTGAGGTAATATTAAAATTTCTTGATCTGTCATATTTTTATATCTATTAATTTAAAAAATTAATTATTTAATTAAAAATAATTATATGATTAATTTAATATATATATCATATTATAACTTTTATTTAATATATTTTAATATTAATTTTTTATTGTTTTATGTTTATGTAAATTGAATCGTCATTTATAATTGTACTACTTGTTTGTTCAATTATTGAATTTGATTTTTTTGAAGTTTGGAAGTTTAAATAATTTACATTTATTTTTTCTTGTTTTATTCCCCTTTTAATTTTGAAAAAATTTAAAGAATATTGTTCAATATCATTTTTCTTAATTAACAACCCATATTTACTTTTTAATATATTTATAATTTCAATTCTAATTTTTTTAGTTATTAAACATATATATAATATTAAAAATAATTTTATATGGAAAATCCTTTTATTTTGATTTTTTTTTTTTTGTTTTATTTTATTTAAATATTTTTTCACTTCTTTTTGAATAAAAAATAATTTTTTTTTAAATTCATTATAATTATCAATTTTATAAAAATAATTCCATTTATTAATAACAACTTTTTTTCTCATAATCATAACATATTTATTACTATCTAAAATATCATTATTATTTTTATCATTAATATTTTTATCTAATGATGAAATAATGTTTTTTTTATTTTTATTGAAATTTATAATCTTTTTCTTTGAAAATAATTTATTAAATTTACCTTCTAATTTCAATTTTGAAATTCTATTAATTGCAGTTTCTAAAACATTATTTTCTCTTCTTTGAATTCTATTCCTTAAAATTTTTATATTATTTCCTATTTCATGATATGGTCTTGGAAATGTTTTCAAATAAGAACATTTATTTATTATTTCTTTATTTAATGTTTCAACTTGAATTCCAATTTCTTCTTTTTTTTTGATTGATTTTAATATTTCTATAAAATATAAAAAATTTTTTTCCCAACATTTTCTTTTAATTCTTTTTTGAATTTTTTTCATATCTAATGGTTTTATTTTTTGCCTTAATTTATATTTTCTATAAAATTTTTGAATTAAAATAATTTGTGGTAAAGTATTTGTTTTAAAATAACTTTTCCATATTATTTTAATAAAATCAATTTGATTTATAAATGCATTATATTTTTTAATTAATTGTCCTATAAAATATTTAAAATTTTTAGCCAAACATTCTCTAATTAACAATTTCCAAATATAATTAAAATCTAATGATTCTTTTTTTTTTTTAATTTTCTTATATTTTCTATAAATTTTTTGAATTAAAATTATTTTAAATAATATTTTAGTTTTATAATAAAATTTCCATTTTAATTGAATAAATTGAATTTGTTTAATATGTGCTTCATAATATCTCATTTGTTTTAATTTTTCATCATATTCTAATCTCCTTTGACTTATTGATGATTTTAATATTGTTTTAAAATATTTATTATTATCAGAATTTCTATATGAAGGAAGTGGTGTTAATTTATCAACTTTTTTCTTCATAAAATTTATATCATTTAAAGAATTATCATCAAAATCAGGTGATTTTCTTTTTTTTTTATTTAATAATATAAAAGATGCATTTTTTTTTTCAATATTTTCATTATTTAATTCTTCATTTAATACTACTGATTTATTATATGAAGAATAAAATTCTTTTTTTTTTCTTATTGAATATATATCTTTACTCTCATGTGTTTTATTTTGATTTTCTTGATATATAAAACTTTTATTCATATGCTTTTTTTTTTTAAAATTTGAATTTGTTAATTTAATTACTCCTTTTTTTTTCAAATTATTTGGTAATGTTTTAGTATTTGATATTTCTTTTATTGTTGAATTTTTTGTTGATGAATTATCAAATTTAACATGATTATTGTTTTGTTTTATTCTTTTTATTTTTCTTTTAAATATATCCTCCATAATTATTATACAGAAAAAAATTAAATATTTTATTTAAAATTTCAAATAAAATAAAAAAGGCAATAAATATATACTTACAATATAACAATATTATTGAAAATTTAAAATAAAACACAAGTACAATATTAATTTTTTTAAGTATTTTTTTTATTTTTTTTAATTCTTACAATATTGTCAATATTACCTTGTAAAGAATCTCCTTTATGATTTTGTGAGGTAAAAAATTTATTATTTGGAATATCTAAATCAGTATCTTCTAATTTTCTGATTTTAGAATTCCCAGAAGTATTTCTTAACATTTCAACATTTTTAGAATTTTTTTTTTTTTCCATAACTCTACTTGCCTGAGGACCATAATCATTTATATTATTTTGATTAAGAATTTTCAAATCATTATTTTTAGGAATCATTTGTTCTTTACTAGAACTAAATGAAGCATTTTTATCTTTTTTTTTTGAATTAGATTTATTTGATTCATATGATTTATTATTACTATCATTTTCACTATTAAATGACGAATCATCTTGATTTGTAGTTTGTTTATTATTTCCTAACCCAAGTTTGATGTAAGCTTTTTTAATTGTTTCACTATTTTCAAAAATTAAAGGTAAATTATATTTATTATCTAAATTCAATAATAATTCACTATATAATTTCCCACTAAATAATATTGTGAAACTATGTAATAAATAATCAAAAATATAACAAAATCCAGTAACAATAATAATATTAAACCAAAATTTCCCACTTTTAAAACTTGGATAAATTGCTCCAGAAGAATTAAAAATAGGAAGTGATTGAGCACAAATACAAAAAATAAAATAAATAATCCAAGAAGTTAATATTAAAATAAAAGGAAAAATCCAAACCCAATATAATTGTTTAATCATTAAAGAAAAAGATACAATAAAAATAATATTAGTAAAAAGACAAAGAGAATTAAACCACATATCTCCATATTGTCCTCCTTGACAAATAGAACTTTGTTTTGAAGAATAAATAACAATAAAAAAATTAATAGCACTATAAAAAATAGCTTTAATTAAACTCCAAATAAAACTCCAAACAGTAAAAACACAATCATAATTACTTTCATAATATAACAAAGGCATAAAATGATCAACGAATTCAAAATCATCTTCTAAAACATCAAAATTAGTCAAAGCTTGAACTCCTAAAGGCAAAGCAGTAAAAATTAAATTAAAACAAGAAATAAACCAATCATCAATTAAACTTTGTCCACTTGCAATATTATAGAAAGTGAAATAAAATTGTAAAATAGTAAAAGTAAAGTTTTTAAAGAAAAAATATAAAATCATATTTCCAGTTCTAATAAGTGAATTTCTCCCATGAAAAAATAATAATCTTCTCAAAAATTTAAATTCTCCAATTGAAAAATCTGAACTTTGAACAGCTAACATACCTTCTTCTCCATAAATACCAATTCCAACATGAGCTTCCATTATCATTGATACATCATTTCCTCCATCTCCAATTGCTAAAGTTATATAATTTTTATTTATATTTTTAACTTCTTTTACAACTTGACTTTTTTGCAATGGTGATACACGACAACAAACAACACTTTCTGCACAAAGTGCAATTTTTAAAAATTTTTTTGTTATTATTTTATCTTGGAATATAAAACCTAAAACTGCACTTTCTATAATTAAACTAAATGGTTTTATTTTTTCTCTTTGGAATTCATCTTCTTCTTCTTCTTTTATTGTGCTATTTAAATTAATTTCTATTCCATTTACTTTACCAAATTCCATAAAAAATGTAATTATGTCTTCTTTTAAATCTCGTGATGCACTTATTCTGAAATTTCTATTTTCACGACTTATTAAATTACAACTTAATGATATGTTTTCTGCTGTGTCTAATTTGTCTCCAGTTAACATCCATATTTTTATTCCTGCACAACGTAGATCTTTTATTGTTTCTGGGACTTTATCTTGAAGTTTATCTTCTACTATTGTTACTCCTAATAATGTTAAATTTTGCTCTATTTCATTATAACAATGATTTACTAATGTTTCTTTATTTTCTAAATTTAATTCAGATTCTTTTAATTTTTTTGAAAAACATAAATAATCATTTTCTGATAATTTTTTATATCCTATGAATAATGTTCTAAAACCTTTATTTGAGAAATAATCTGTGAATTTTATTGCATATTCCAAATGAGATTTTTTCACATTTGGATTTAATCTTTTTTTTATTTCACTATCAGCTCCTTTACTATACATAATAATATTATTTTTATTATCTCTAATAATCATACTCATTCTCTTTCTATCAGAAGTAAAACTAATAATATTTAAAATTTTATAATCAACATAATTTTCATTATTTCCATATTTAATTCTCTTAATATCATTAGGTGAATTTACCATTGTATAACCTTGTTCACTTGATGCTTTAACTAATTCAATATCATCAGGTGACATTCCATTATATTCTATCATACCAGTTTTTTCATTTATATATGGAATACATTCATTCCCAATTGATAATGCCATCCAAAATGTATTTATCATTTCTAATTCATGAGATGAAAATTTTGAATTTTTCTTTGATACTGTATCATACATGTAACCAGCTCTTATTTTTATTATTTTATTTAATTCTTTTTTAGTTGGAAATTTCTCACCACTTTCAATAGCTGTTGTCGGTGCTGCTGCTGCTGATGACAATAAAGCACCTCTTGATTTATCAGTTAATTGACTATTAATATTATTATTTGAATATTGAGGTGGATTACTTGGGACATGCATATTATTATAATTATTTATCATATTATAATTTTTAATATCATTTGAATATTGATTTAAATTATTTTCATCATAATTTTTTGATTGGGATTTAATATTTGAATTGTCGTACATTCTATTATCAGAAATGTTTATATTCATATAATTATTATTTAATATGTTTTGCTCATCTCTTATATATTCAAAACATAAATTTCCTATTATACAATATTTAAATTGCATTTTATTACAAGTTAATGTACCAGTTTTATCACTGAATATATAATTTACTTTTCCTAATTCTTCTATTATACTTACTGAATTTGGACCACAAAATTTCTGTCTTAAAAAACTAAATAATTCAATATCAAATTTAATAAAAAATCCTTGGAATACTTTTATAATTTCCAATGTAACAATTAATGATATTGGAATCATTGTATTTAATAATAATAAATATGTAAAAAATGATAAAAAACTTTCTTTTTTAATATTGTCTTTATCAAAAACATAAATAATTAAAAAATCAAAATGACTTTTCTCATATTTCCTATGATAAATAGCACAAATTAAACAAAGAATCAACTGCATAAAAAAAACAAAAATTAACAAAGTATTCATTAACTTTTCAATATTACTTAATTTCATTTTCGGATTTTTTGAATTTAACAAAATTTTATTATTACTCCCAGTATAAACAACAATCCCAGCAATTTGTTTAGTTTGTCTTAACAAAGCACCTTTCAATAATAATTGTCCAGCAGTTAAAACATAATTTAACTTTTCAATATCATCATTATTACAATTATTCCAAATTAAACTCATTTTCCCATCAAATTTATATAATTCTGGATTAGGTAAATCACATTGAGTTTTTCCTTCAATATTTAAAAAATTTTGAGTAAGAACACCATTTTGATAAAAAATCCCTTTTAAATCATTATTAGAAATTTTATTTTTTAAATTTTTTTCCCCATCTAAACTCCCAGTTTCAATATAACAAATTCCATCTGAATTAGAAGAATCTAATAAAATTAAATCACATGGAAATTCATCATTTTCATCAACTAAAACAATATCACCAACTTGAATATTTTCACTTATATCTTCAATAAATTGATTATCTTTAAAGATTATAACTTTTCTATTATTATTTTGTTTATCATATTTATATCTTGAAATATCTTCAATTAATTCTCTTAACATTGATACACATAAAACAAAAACTAAAGGTAAAATTGCAGTTATTGATGTTAATGGTGATATTGCTGGGATACTTTGTAAAATTGCTATAAATAAAAAATAAACATTTGGTAATCTTGTAAATTGAAGAAGAAGACTTTTTGGAAGAAATGTTATTATATTATATTTTGTTGTTGAAATGTTATTGTTTTTTAAGTTTGTGAAAGGCTTATTTCGGGTGTGGTTGTTTATGTAAAAAGTGTAAAATTTTGTTTTTTTTTTTCCTGGGTCATTCATGTAATTATTTTAATTATTTTTTTTTATATTTAATTTTAAAATTTGTTTTTTTTTTTGTTTTTTTTAGGATTTTGATAGGTTTTTTTACATTTATTAAATATGAAAGTTTTAATATTTAAAAAAATAGATTAGTTTAATTCTTATTTAATTATTATCAATATATAATAAAAGTTTCTATTTTTGGAAAATTACTATTTTGTATTGTAAAATAAATATTTAATATTTTCCATATAAATATAATTTCAATAAAAATAATCAAATTATTAAAGATTTAAATCACATTAAAAAATAAAAATGAAAATATTAAATAAAAAAATTCAAAAAAATAAAAAAGACAAAAAAAACTCAAACCCTAATATTCCAAAAAAAAAAAATGAATTAAATAAAAAAAACCTATTGTTCAATAGTTATCATTCCAATAGTACTATGACTTCCAATTCTCATGGGTGGTCCCCAACTTCCAACTCCAGGTGAAACATAAACATAACATCCATCCTCTTCATATAACCCATTAAAGCATGCATTAGCAATAATAACAAAAGGATGAAAAGGGAAAATTTGTCCTCCATGAGTATGTCCAGCTAAAAATAAAAAAATATCAAAATTTTTTAAATCCTTAGGTTTTAATTCAGGAACATGACATAATAAAATATTAAGTTTCTCATTATTATGAGGAGTAATTTCATTTAATCTTTTTTTTAAATTATATTCATAATCAACACCAACAAAAGTTAAATTATCAAAGTCATAAATATCATTTCCAATATATTTAATTGTTGTTTCATTAATTGCAGCTAACATTGCTTCTTTCCCATTCATTTGTTCATGATTTCCAGTTATATATAAAATTGGCATTGATAAAGTATCAAATGGTGTTAACCAATTTGATTTTACTTTTAAAGAACCATCACCCATGTCTCCTGTTATTACTACAATATCTGGTTTTAATTCTTTTATTTTTCTTACTATTTTTTGTACAAATTCTCTTTGATATACTGCACCTAAATGCATATCTGATAAATGACATATTGTCTTTTTTTGACCTTTAAGCTTTGGATTATGGATTGTTATTCTTTCAATTTTTATATTACGAGCATTTATTAAACCGTATATTGACATTATTAATGGGAGGATTATTGTTAGGAATATGGAAAATTCTTTTGGAATTGTTTTTATGAATAGTTTTATTATTATTAAAGTTAGGGAACATGTAAAGGAATTTACTAAGTGACCAAATATTGTAAATACTAATATGTAAGAGTATGAATATACTATTTCGTTTATTTTATATCCAATGTATACTATTAATGATAAAATTAGAGTTAGTATAATAGGAAATAAATACCAAAATAAGGTAAATTGAATATTCAAAAGAGGTAATATTTCTTTTAGGGAAACCCATACTATAAGATATATTGTGAGACAAACCATGGACATAAAAACTATCATTCTTGCTACCATTGATATTATTTAAATGTTTTAAAAAAAAATAAATTTTTAAAATATTTTTACAAGTTTTTATTTAATTTTTAACTAATCAAATGGAAATAAAAAATAAAAAAAGATGAAATATTTGTATTTATTTTATATTTAAAATTATCTAATTATAGTTATTGATATTTTTATTTCAATCTTTTATTATTCAAAACATTCTAATTTAATTTAAATAATAAACATTTAATTTTTTAACAATTTAATTATAATTCTAGTTAATTATTGTTTTATCAAAAACAAAATAAAAAAAATTTTACAATCAAAAATAATGTATCAATTTCCTTTAAACATATTTTATTATTTCTGCAATGTAATTTACTATATATAATAATAAATTAGTATAAAAAAGAATGATTTATTTAATTAATTAATAATTAAATAAAAATTAATTAAAAAAATCAAAAATTTAGGAACCATGAAAAAAAATAAAAAAATAAAAAAATAAAAAAATAAATTAAATCGCCCAAAATTGTCATTTTTCCCTTATAAAATTGATAAAACAGGGTATAAAAATTGAAAAAAAAATGTAAAAAAACCCAAAATT
>Ga0256407_10011087_pt1 | contig 12533 bp, 3 predicted proteins | sample RumenRJG_04DNA_FD_193489 | JGI IMG/M metagenome (GOLD analysis project Ga0256407, IMG submission 193489) | Bovine rumen microbial communities from Lethbridge, Alberta, Canada - RJG_04 | ecosystem: Host-associated > Mammals > Digestive system > Stomach > Rumen | place: Canada: Alberta | collected... | reverse complement strand
TATTATAATAACTTCAAATTAAATATTAAACAAATTAGAATTTTATAATAAGATAATAATATTTATTAATTAAATAGTTTTATTCAAAAATAAAAATTACTTTATAAAATAATATATTTAATATAATTTAATAAATAACAAAAAAGATTAAAAAACAAATATTTAAAATTTTATTTTAGAAATTAATCATAAAAAAATGAATCTAAATATTAATTATTAAGCAAACTTTTTATAATCCATTTTTTTACAAAAAAATAATCTAAAATTAATATAAAAAAATTTTTAATAAAAAAAAATAATGGGACAAAAACAATCAAATCCAAATAGATATGACAATCCATTTTCAAAAAATATAAACAAGCATGATAATAAATTAAACCCATCAAAAAGTGAATCAAACTTTTTCAGAACAAAAACAACAACATCTAATAATAATTCAAATAACGTTTTAAATAATAATAATTATGATAATTATATATCAAATAGAGGAAGAATAAATACAACTTCAAATAATAATTCTGGAGTAATTGGAACTTTTGTTTGTCCAAAATGTAATAAAGTCTTTTATAATAGTTTATTATATAATCAACATTGTTCAACTTGTAATGATAATCTTTTTAGTAATAATAATAATCAAATTAATTATACTAATTTTAATACTTATAATAATAATATAGATTTAGATGTTGGAGATAATGATTTAGGAACTTTTATTTGTACTAAATGTTATAAAGTTTTTTATTCTAGAAATCATTATAATAATCATATTTCTCAATGTAGATATAATCTTAATTCTAATATCAATTTAAATAAAAACAATAACAATAATATTCAAAGACCAAATAATAATTTAAATAGAAATAATAATAATATTCAAAGACCTAATAATAATTTAAATGGACCTAATAATAATTTAAATAGAAATAATAATAATAATATTCAAAGATCAAGCATTAATTCAAATAGAAATATTAATAATATTCAAAGACCTAATAATAATTTAAATAGACCTAATAATAATTTAAATAGAAATAATAATAATAATATTCAAAGATCAAACATTAATTCAAATAGAAATATTAATATTCAAATACCTAATAATAATTTAAATAGAAATAATATGAATTTAATATACAATGATAATTTATTTGATATAGGAAATTTTATTCAAACTCAATTATTAAAAGAACCAAAAAAAATACTTCCAAGAGGAAAATCAGATGGAACATTTGATGAAAAAGTTCAATATTTAAGATATAATTTACAAGAAAAAAAAATAGACTGGACAATAGGAAGTGATAAAATATCAATAAATAGAGAAAATATATTAGAAGACTCAATTTCTCAATTTAAAAAAATAAATCCTTTTAAAGAATTAAAAATAGAATTTAAAGGAGAAATAAGTCTTGATGCAGGAGGATTAATTAGAGAATGGTTAACTGTATTATTTAATATTTTATTAGATGAAAAAACAAATTTATTTGAAAAATCTGATACTGATGAAATTTCTTATATTATTAAAAAAAGTAATATTAAAAATAGTGAAAATGATATTAAATATGAATTTATTGGAAAATTATTAGGAAAAGCACTTTTAGAAAATTTAACTGTTAATTGTTGTTTTAATAAAATTATTTATCAATTATTTTTAAATGAAAAAATTACTTTAAATGATTTAGTTTTTATAGATAAACCTTTATATAATTCATTAAAAAATTTAATTGAAATGAAAAATAATGGAGAAGATCTTTCACTTTTTGAATTATATTTCTCAATTCAATATTATGAAAATAATAAATTTATAACAGATGAATTAATAGAAAATGGAAATAATATTTTAGTAACATCAGATAATTTAAATAATTACATAGAAAAAAGAATAGAATATTTAATTAAAACACAAAAAAATTCAGTTGAATTAATAAAAAAAGGATTTAATTCAATAATTCCTTTAACAGAATTAAAAATATTTAATTCAGATCAATTATCTTTATTAATTAATGGTACACCTTTTATTGATATTGATGACTGGAGAATAAATACAATATATAAAAATTATAATGAATATGATAATGTAATAATAAATTTTTGGGAAATTTTATCAAATTTATCTCAAAATGATTTAAGTAATTTTCTCTTATTTTGTACTGGAAGTTCAAGAGTTCCAATAGGAGGATTTAAAACTTTAGAATCAAATAGAGGAAATATTTCTAAATTTTGTATTACTAAATGTGAATATATTTCTAATCAAAAAAATTTTATTAGAGCTCATACTTGTTTTAATAGATTAGATTTACCTAATTTTCCTAATGAAAAATTACTTAATGATGCTATTAAATTTGCTTTAGAAAATGAAATTTTAGGTTTTGGTATTGAATAATTTTTATAATATGTTTTTAATATAAAAAAATTTTAAAAATGAAAAAAAAATAATTAATTATTTTTTTAATTCTATATTTATTTTATTTTCTCCTAATTTTAAATTTACTTCTTTACTTGTTTCTTCAAAACCTATTTTAAATACTTTTATTAAACATTCACCTGGAGTTGTAATTATTTCATATCTTCCTTTTATTTTTTTATTTTCTTCAAAATTAAATTCTTCATTATCATTTAAATATAAATCATTATCTCCAAAATATTTTCTAATTAAAGTAACTTTTGCTTCATTAATTAATTCATTTTTTCCTTCTTCATTAATAAAATAAATAAAAACTTGAACATAAGAATCAATTTGTTTAGTTAAACCAATAATTCTATTATAAGTAAATAATTTATTTTTATAAGGATTATTTAATTCATCATATTCAAAAATTTTTTTAAATTGAAGAAAAATTCCACAAGATTTAAAATTTTGATTATTTTCTACTTCAATTATATAAGAATCATATGGTACATTTTCTAATAAAATTATTCCTTCTTTATCTGAAAAGGCACTTGAAAGAATTTTTCCTTTCATTTTTTTTAATTGTGTTGAATCTTCTATAAATAATTTACTTTTATTATTTTTTGATATTGAATTATTTGTATTTGAAGAATATAAAGTTGAATTGAATGAATTATTTAAATTTGTATTTATAAAACTTTTTTCATTTAATATTAAATTATTATTATTATTATTATAATATGAATAACTTGATTTTGGTCTTTCAGAAATTATATTATTATATTTTTTTGTATATTTATTATTATTTTTTTCTATTTCTTCTTTTAAAATTTCAGTTCTTCTTTTTGGATTAAAAATTTGATCTAATGAATCATCATTTTCATAAAAATATTTTTCTAATTGTTCAGGATAATATTCATATAAATTAACTTTAATATTATATAATTTAGAAGGTAATTTTATATGAAAATTTTCTAATAAAATTTCAGTTTCTTTTTCTTTATCATCTAATCCTTCTTCTTTATTAAATAATGTTATTTTTAAATTTAATAAAGGAACATGTTTCATTATTTTATTTAAAATACTATAAATATTTGGCCAAGATCCAGAATTTATTTTAGAAAATAAAGTTATTATTTTAGTTTTATTATTTATTTTTTTCCCCATTTGAATTTCTAAACAACCTAATTTTTGAATATTTTCTTTTATCTCACAAGGTTTTAAAAAAACTTTAATAAAAGGAAATCTTAAATTAATACAATTTTTTATTATATTTGAAATATGTTTATAAATATCATTAATATGATGAGTATGAATTAAATGTTCTTCACAATTTGAACAATGTTCTATTGTAATAATAACTTCATTATTTTTTAAATAATCAAATTCTAAAAAATGAGTTTGTGGAATTTTTATTTTTTTATTATTTATATTATTATTTATTTGAATATTATTTTCATTATTTAAATTATAACCTAAACCAGTGTCATTATAAATATATTGATTTTTTTTATGTATATATCCACTTGTTTGCCATAATTTTTTATGAATTTTTGGATTATAATATCCATCTAATTTTCTTGATGATTTTTCTATTTTTTTTCTTATTATTTGTCTTTTTGTTTCATTATTTGTTATTCTTGATTTAATTAATTCTTTTTGTAATTTTTCTTTTGTTGATAACATTTATATTAAAATTGAATATATTTATAATTTTCATTTAAATAAAATATTTTATATTATATTATTAAAATTTTTTATTTAAAAAATCGATTATTATTTTAACGCTATTTTTATAATTGTAAATTTTTGTTTATTAAAATAAAATTATAATTATCCTTTATCTTTTATTTTTTTTTGATTTAAATTCGATAAATCTTCTTTTGATGATTTAAGAAATTGAATTTTTGAATCATTTGTACAAATCCATTTTTTATTATCATATTCATTTTTTTCTTCAAATTTAATTCTAATAACTTCATCACCTTGTTCAATAATAACTGCTTTTTTTTCACTATAAAAATAATAAAATAAATATAATTTACTTATATAAAATAATATCACCAATAATAAATTTAAAATCTGTATAATCAAAATAATCATCAATTTCATTTTCAATTTCAATTTTATTTTCTATTTAAAATTATAAAATTAATATTTTACTGTTTATTAAATTTTGAATAATTTGAATTTTATCTTTAAAATAATTTTCATTTTGATTATAAAATTTTAATAAATTTTTTAAATTATCAATATAATAATCTAAATACTTATTCATAATTATATTATGATTTAGAAATAAATTAATTACAAAATTCCCAATTTCTTTGATAATACTAAAATCATTATTATATGAATTTTCAATAATTCTAAACAAACATTTTAAAATAGAATTAATTCTAAAATCTTTAAAATTATCATTATCTTTAGTATTGAATAAATAATTTTTCAACATTAAAAAAAAATAATTATAATTTGTTATAGTATTTTCATTTAAAAAATCTTTAATTACTTCATTAACATTAGAAGTAAATTCTTTATTTCCAAAACACACTTTACAAAGTAAATTACTTAAAACATTTGCATCTTGTTTACAATTAATATGATTAATAAGAATTTTAATATAATTCAAATTTTTAAAAGAGGAATTCTCACTACAATATTTTTTAAATTCATTAAATTTAATTTGACAAATATTTAATTGATAAATAAGTAAAATAACATAATAATTACTTAATTGAGAATATGATTGTAATTCATAATGAACAGTCTCATTTTGTAAATCAGATAAAAGTGAATGTTCGGAATTATAATATTCCCAAGTAGTTTGAAAAGGATTTTTCCCTTTTGAAAAATAGAAATAATTTAAAAAAGATAAAAGTCTAATTCTTTTTACTAAATAATCTCTTGTTGATTCTGATATTAAAGAAAATCTATAAATTATATAAAATAAATAATTTGAAGCATTTCTATTAATATTCATTGATTCTATTAATTTTAAAATATTCTTTATAAAATTACTTAATAAAGGTGAAAACTCATATATTTCTTTTTTTTTATTATTTTCTATTATATAATTTTTATTTTCTGATTCTTTTTCATATAAAATAATTAAATTTTCATAATCATCATCATCTATTCTTTTATTTTTATTTTTTTTATCATTATCATTAATTTTTTTATTTTCAATATTTTTATTATCTTTTAATAAATTACTTACTTTATTTTTATAAAATTTATCTGTATTTAACATTGCACAATATAATAATCCAACAATAATTTTTTTTATTTCTCCAATTGGACAATTTATAATAAATTCTATTAATATATTTATATTAGTAAATTCTTCAATTAAAAATTTTGCACAATCTTCATTATTATTTAAACAAAATTTAATTAATTCAATTGTTCCTCCATAACAACTTTTTACTTTTGCTCTAATAAAAACATTAAAAAAATACAGAATTAAAAATTGGAAATATTCATTAAATTTATTATTAATATTTTCTTTACTTAAATTCAGTTTTTTATTATTTTGAAAAATATTAATTTTCCCTTTTTGAATATATTTTCCAATACAAGAACCAAAAAATCTATTTTTATTTTCAAGAATAATAATATCATCATTTATTTTTGTTCTACAAGAAAAATTAATTAATTTTTCAAATTCATTTTCATTATATAATTGATTAAAATTATTAATTAAAAACTCTAAAATAAATTTATGATATTCTTTACTAAAAAGAATTCTTTGTAAATTATATTTATACATTCTTTCATTAATTTTTTCATTAAAATTACTATTAAACATAATATTATTATTTTTATTATTATTATTTTCATTTTCAACTAAATTTATTTTATCATATTTTTCACAATTATCATCATTTTCTTTTTCATAAAAAAGTAAATAAGCATTTCTCGTTGAAGGAAAAGTTGTAATTTTTTTAGTTTCTGGATCTTCATAAGTATCATAACCACCAAAAGCTTCTTTAGGTAAATCATTTATATTAAATTTAGTTATTTGTGTATCATTAAATTGATACCAATTATTATCATTTTTTTTACCTACTCTTATAAAAGCATAATAATGTCCTCCTTCACTATTTCCACTGTGAATTGCTACAGATTTTAATTTATATTTGTTATTTTTTTTTGATGTATTATTTTCATTATTTATATTATTTTTATTTGAAGTTGGTTTTTCAGTTTTTTTTTCATTTTCATTTTCTGTTTCGTTTTCTTTTTCTTTTTCATTTTGAGTTTTTGGGTTTTGAGATAAGGAGTTTTGATCTATTTCTATGTCTGTTGTTTTGTTTTCATTTTGAAGGTTTTCTTGTTTATTTATATCATTTATATTTTCCATTTTTTCAACATTTTGATTATTTATATTTTCAGTGTTTTGAGCATTTATATTTTCTATTTTTTGTTCATTATTATTATTATCATTATTATCATTATTATTATCATTTCCTAAAAGTTGGAAATTATTATTATTGTTATTATCATTATTAGGATTATTATCATTATTATCATTATTATTATTAACATTATTTCCATTATTAGCATTATTATTGCTAACATTATTTCCATTATTAGCATTATTATTATTAATATTATTTCCATTATTTGCATTATTATTATTAACATTATTTCCATTATTTGCATTATTATTATTAACATTATTTAAATTTCTCATTTTTTCAAAATTATATTGAATATTTTGTCTATTTTCATATAAATAATCAGTCATATCTAATTCTAAAGGAAATTCATATTGATCATTAATTTTAATTCTTTCCATAGTATGAGCATCAAATTCAAATCTTTTTAATACAAAAATTAATATTCTTGGTAATTTTTTAAAACTTTGACTTTTAACAGCAGGAAATTTTTTATTACATTGTTCACAAAAAATACAATTTTCATTATCCATTAATTCACCTTCAACAAAAGAATCTAAACTTTCTTTTAAATTACTTTTTCCTTTAACTTGTAATTGAACACTTAATAAAGAAACTTCTTTTTTTCTATGATGATTACATCCATTAAAAAAATTTAAATTATCTGAAGTTTTTATTTCAAAAAAATATTTTATTAAATCCTCATTATCAGTTCCTTTTAATCTATTTTCTAATTTATCTAAAAATAAAGAAAAAAATTCATCCATATCCATTTGTTCTTTTATATTTAATTTTTGATTATCAAAATTATCTGTAAAATCTTTTGGTTCAAAATATTCAATATCTAAATATTTTAAACTTGTAAATAAATATTTAGTTTGATATAAAACATTTTTTACTTCATTATTACAATATGAATTTAATATACTTTCTCTAAATGGAATTATATGAAAAAAAATTTGTAAAAGTGAATTTAAATAACAAATACAACCTAAATTTTTTAATCCTACATATTTTTGTTTTACAGTATTTTTAGTATTAATATTCCAATTATCAATATCTTTATCATTTGAATTTCTCCAAAAAGTACAATAATGAAAATCATTTAATTTATTATAATAATAATTTACTTTTTCATTATTTTTAATAATTAAATAATTAAATAAATTTGAAGCATATTTAAATCCTTTTTTTGAAGTAATTTTTGGAGAATTATATTTTAATGCATCACCAAGACATCTATTAAATAAACATTCTTCAAAAATAAATTTTGCAAAATCAAATTGTTCATTATTTATTTTATCTATTGTAATATTTAATTTTGTTATTATTGTATATATTATTAAAAAATATCCTGATATTATTTCTTGAGATAATGTATTATTTATTATTGGATTTATAAATTTTTCTTCTATTAATTTTTCAAAATCGAAATCTAATTTTAAATTTAATATTGTTTCTATTACTTTATTTATTATTTGAAAATATAAATCAAATTCATATTCAGATGAATCATTTGATAAATTTATTATTGTTTCTAAATTTTTATCATTTAAAAAATAATTAAACATAAATAAATTTAAGTCTTGAAAATATTTTTTTTCTTCTTCTTTAATATACATTTTCTCATTAAAAATTCCTAATATAAAATCTTTAAATTTTTTTTTAATTTCTTTATTTTTAAATTTAATCAATCCTTCATTTAAAATAAAGAAAAAATCATTTCTTATATTTGCATCATTTAAAATTTTTATTATAAAATGCATTAATAAATTTTTACTATTAATCAAATTAATTATTTTTTCCATTGTTTCAATTTGTTTATTATATAAATTTGGATTTAAACTATTTTCTTCAATACAACCTTCAAATATTTCTTTTATAAAAAAGATAATTTTATTTATTATTAAAGTATTAACTTCTTCATTTCCAATTAAAGAAAGAATTTCACATATATTTGTAATATTATTTAATATTTTTATTGTTTCTAATTTTTCTAAAAAACTTCTATCACTATTTATATATTCATTTATTGAAAAATTTTTTATTAAATTATATAATTTTTCTTTATAAATTTTACTGTTAATAAAATCTTCTATAAATTTCATATTATTGTTATTTTTTTCAATATTTAATATTTCATTTATATTTGAAATTATATATGAAATATAATAAACACTTGTATTTTCAAAATCAAAAATTAAATTTATTTCTTTATCAAATTCTTCTTTATATTCATTCACAATTTTTCTTATTTCATTTTTAATATGTTCATTTTTTTCTATTTTTTCTTTTATTAAATTCCAAACTTCATTTAAATAAGATTTATTTTTATCTCTTATTAAATCAGTTAAAATTTTTTGAAAACCTTCATTATTTGTTAATATTTTTTGAGGATTATTTTCTAAATCAATTAAAGGATTATGATAATTAGTAATTTTAATATAATAATATTTTTCATAATTAATTTTTTCTCCTTTAAAAACAGTTTCATTAAATAAATCAAAGTCATCAGTCATATCAAATTCTCTTATTATTTTTTTTCTATTTTCAATTGTTTCATATTCAAATTTTATATTATTAACTGGAATATTAAATTCATTTGAAACATTAAATCTAATTAAATAAAACGGAAAATTATTAAAACAAAAAAATTTTTTTTTTATTCCTAAACAATTTAAAACTAAAATTACTGGATTATTATTATTATTATTATTATTATTATTATCTTTATTATTTTGAGTATTAATATTAGGAACATCAGAACTTTTTTCTATTATTAAACCACCAGATTTAATACTTTCAAATATTTTTTTTACTAAAATTAATATTGATTTAATTGAAAATTCATTACTTTCTTTATCAATTTCTATAATTTTATTTAAATTATCATTTAAAGTTTTAATAAATGAATTAACATAATTTTCAGCTTCTTTTTTTTTTGGAAATTTATAACCTAAACAAATCTTACATAAAATATCAGAACATTCATTTTGTATATCAATATTTTGATTTGTCATTAAAATTTCCCATAATTTATTATAACCAATAATTAAATTTAAATCTGTAATATTTACTCTAAAATCATTTTTATTAAACATGAAAAAATTATCATTTGATATATTAATTCCAAAAATTAACTTTTTATATAAATTAAATGTTTCTATTTTATCAAAATTAAATAATTCATTATTACTAATTATTTTATTAAAAATTTCATCTCTGAAATTTTGTTTTATATTTGTAATTTGATTTGCTAAAATTGAATAAATAATTTTTTGAGAAAGTTTATCTTTTAAAGTCTTATTCCATAATTTTAAAAATATATCAAATTCCCAATTTAAATTTCTATCTTTATTCATTAAAACAATTAATAAATCAATATAACTTTTTATTGTATTTTCATGAGTAAAAATTCCAGAATAACATGTATTTTTCATTTCATTAATTTCATAATCATTTAAATTTTCATTATTAATAATTGTTGAAACTAAATCATAATAATTTAATAAATTATTTATTATAAGAGTAAATAAATTATTTTCTTTATTTAATTTTTCTAAAATTGAATTAAAATTTTGAATTAAAGAATTATTATTATTTTCTATTATTTCTTTTATTAAAATTAAATTTTGAACACTTCCTTTATTATTTTTAATATTATCAAAACTTTTTTTTAAAATTTCTTCTCTAATTGAATCATCTAAATTTTGAATATATAAAATTGTTTTTATTGATTGAATACTTTGATCAATTATTCCAGAAAATTCATTTTTATTATCTTTAAAATTATTTTCATTTTCAGATTGAATAAAATTAAATAATATTTTTAATCCATAATATTTTTTTTCGTCTATAAAATCATTTTCTTTATTATTATCATCATTTACATTTTCTATTAAATTTATATTTATTATTTCATTTTCTTTTTTATTATTTTCATTATTTAAATCTTTTCTCTTCATTAAACATTGAACTGTAAATTTTTGAATAAAAGAAATTAATTCTTGATTTATTTCTTGAAATGAAATAAAATTTTTTAAATTTTTAAAAATAAAATATTTATCATCTTCATTTAAAAAAGGTGCTAATTTACAAAATAAATTAATAATCATTTTCTGAAAATTATGTTCTTGAGTATTAATTAATTTTTTATATAAATTTTGGAAAATATTTATTGATTTTGTTTTTATCATACCATAATTTTCTTTATTTAACCCATAATTATTTTCATAATTTATTAAAAGAATATTAAAAGATTTTTTAATTATTTCTTCATTAGTATTATCTTGTAAAATAGAATTAATAACTTTATTATCATCTAAAAATTTTACAAAATTTAACTCATCTAAATTTTGAATAAAATAATCTTTTTTATTCAAAATAAAATCTTCTTGAAAAGTATTATTTTTTTCATTATTATATTTAATAGTTAAAACTATTGAATCATAAGTATCAATTGCATAAATTTGAAATTCTAAAATATTACTATTAAAACATTTATTTAAATAATTTAAATATGAATTTTCAAATTTATTTTGTTTTTCATAATTATCTAAAGAACATAAATCTAAAAGTCTTTTCATTAAAATAAAAATTTTATCTTTTTGAATATTTTTTAATTCATTATCATTTAAACTATTAATTTTATTATCAAAATAATCCCATATTTTAAGAATATTTTGATTTAATTTATCATTAAAAATTCCAACAATAGATTTTATATAAATAAAAGGTTCAGTTAATTTAATTAAATAATTAAAAGGGAAATTAATATTTGAACATAAGAGATTAGTTATAGAATCAAATCCACCAATTGTAAAAAAATAATCAATAGAATAACAAATAATTCTTGAAGGAACTTGATAATTATTGTTTACTTCTAAATAAGTTTTTTTTTGATATGATATAGGATTACAAATATTAAATATTTTTTTAGTTAAAAGTGTATCTTTTGGATTATCAATTATATTTCTTATTATATTTTCATATTGAGTATAAAATTCATTATAATAATTTGATAAACCAAATAGTCTTTTTAATAAAAATAATGAATCAATTAAAAAAGAAATAATTGCAAATTTATTATTTATTAATAAATAATTATATTTTTTTTGAGAGAATAAATTTTGTAAAAATAAAACAGAAGAATTGTTTTCTTCTGCATAATTATAGAAATTTTTAATAATAGATAATATTATTTCAATAAATTTTAAAGATAAATCAATACCAACTTTATTATTTTCTTTTGAATAACAAAAAAATTCATCAGTAATATAAAATAATTTTCCTCTTAAAAAAGTAATATATTTATAAGGAGTAAAATTATTAAATTTAGGAAAATTTGTGTTTTTTCCAAAATTAAATTTCATAAAATCAGAAAAATAATTTATTATCTCATTTAATTCTTTTTCAGTATTTCTTATACATTTTCTTTTTATTTCATTTGATGAAGTTTCATTTCTATAAAAGGTTATTTCATTATTATCAAATATATAATATTTCCTTATTTCTCCTGAATATAAATAATCAAGAACATCAATTGTATAATCATTTTTATTTATTTTTTTTATGAATCCAACTGTCCATTTTCCATTTATTTTTATATCACAAAAATTGTGTAATTCATATAATTTTGAATAATTTGATTCTTGTAAATCTTTTATCATTTTTTTAATTATAGGAGAATCAATATTTTTTTCATTAATCACTCCATCAATTATTTCTTTATCCATTATTTTTTT
>Ga0256407_10011085_pt1 | contig 12536 bp, 9 predicted proteins | sample RumenRJG_04DNA_FD_193489 | JGI IMG/M metagenome (GOLD analysis project Ga0256407, IMG submission 193489) | Bovine rumen microbial communities from Lethbridge, Alberta, Canada - RJG_04 | ecosystem: Host-associated > Mammals > Digestive system > Stomach > Rumen | place: Canada: Alberta | collected... | reverse complement strand
ATCTGCAGAAATCTGATTGGCACGCTTAGCTATGATAGCAACACTTTCGTAAATATTACCTGTCTCCTCGCACAATTCCATAACATCACGATTGACTGTGTTTGTTGGAGCTGTAGATTTTTTATAATCCATCATTGTTTATAATTTTTGTTTTTTATTCTTAGATTTTGTCTCATCTTCTTCAATATCATTCTCATCCATAACACCCTTCTTGGAAACAACACGCTCAGCATGGTTCAGAATACGTTTTGCTTCTTTTAGGTACTGGCTCTCGGGGAATTCATTCTCAAAAGCATAATACTCATCAATGGTATCACGAAAACGATCAAGCCGTTTTTCAATAACACTCTGACGGGCTAAATGGTATTTTGCACGTAATACCATGATTGAGAGTTCCTCTTTTCGCTCGGGGGATGCGTAAGGATAATCTTTCAAGGCATTCTGGGCAGTAACAATGCTGGCTTCGTAATTACTACAGCCTGCTGATGTCATATTACCTAGATAAGTGCCTAAATCATAATACAATTTGGCTGACAATAATTCCTTTTCAATCAGTCTGTCCTGAAGATTGAAAATTATCTCCTGGCTCTGAGATTTCAGATTTGTTTCAGGAAAATATTCCAAGAAATTAGAAAATTCTGTCATAGCTTCCATCGTACTACTCTGATCGAGTCTGGTATCCGGAATACTATTGTAGAACGACATAGCACAGAGATATCTGCTTATCTCTACGTAATGTCCCTTCGGATAACTCTGATAATATTTCTTAAAATACTGCGTTGCAGCCTCAAAGTCACCCATACGGTAATTACTCATGCCAAGCAAAAAAAGACATTCATCACCATACTGGGTGCCTTTCAGAGCAGCCAGAACTTGTCCAAAAGCCTCTGCTGCTTTTCTATAATATCCTTCGGCATAGTACCCCTTTCCTGCTTCATATTTATACTCGTAATCTGAAGTTTTCATGACAGAGTTGTAATCGCCACAACCAGCCAAAAAAGGAATAATGAAGAATAATATGAGCCTATATCTTTGCATGTACATACTTTTACGGGGTGCAAAGGTAATAATTTTCCTGAAAACTACAGAAAGTACCGGCAATTAATATTGATTAATACAATATTTTTAACACAATTTCGCTTTCATTCGCAACATTTCGTCTCTTAATAATGCAGCCTCAACAAAATCCAGACGTTTAGCTGCCTCTTGCATTTTCTTCTCGACTTTTTTTATGCGTGCCTCCAATTCATCCTTTTGGATTCCAGTAAAATCCTGCTCTGCTACCTGCAAATAGTCTATGGTTGGCTCTATATACACTCTACTCTCTGATTGCTGCTGAACCTGAATGAGGTCACCCATTGTGCGCTCCTTCTTTATCTGCTGAGGTATAATGTGGTGCTCTTCATTGTATCGCAACTGAATTTCTCTTCTTCGGTTGGTTTCATCGATTGTTTTTTGCATACTCTCTGTAATGGTATCACCATACATTATGGCTTTCCCGTTAAGATTACGAGCAGCTCTTCCAACAGTCTGAGTAAGACTTCTGTGGCTGCGAAGGAAGCCTTCTTTATCGGCATCAAGTATTGCTACGAGGCTAACTTCAGGAAGATCCAATCCCTCTCTCAACAGATTTACACCAACCAGAACATCATATTGACCTTCTCTTAGGTCATTTAAAATCTGTACGCGTTCCAATGTATCAACATCGCTATGAATATAAGCCGTTCTGATTCCATTACTGAGCAAGTACTCTGCTAATTCCTCAGCCATACGTTTGGTTAATGTTGTTACCAAAGTTCGTTCGTCGCGTTCAACACGCTGCTGTATCTCCTCCATTAAATCGTCCACCTGATTTTCTGTCGGTCGGACTTCGATAACTGGATCAAGCAGCCCTGTAGGACGAATCAACTGTTCAACCACAACACCCTCGCTCTGTTCCAACTCATAGTCGGCAGGAGTCGCACTGACGTATATAACCTGATGTGTCAGTTCGCAGAACTCCTCAAACTTAAGCGGTCTGTTATCTTTAGCAGCGGGAAGGCGAAATCCATATTCCACCAGATTACTTTTACGGGCTTGATCACCTCCGTACATTGCACCAATTTGAGGAACTGAAACATGGCTCTCATCTATTACCATCAGATAATCTTCAGGGAAGAAATCAAGCAGACAATAAGGGCGGGTTCCTGGCTTTCGACCGTCAAAATAACGACTGTAATTCTCGATTCCGGAACAATGCCCCAACTCACGAATCATCTCCACATCATACGTTACTCTTTCGTGGAGACGTTTGGCTTCCAATGTTTTACCGACTTCCTCAAAGTATGCAACCTGTTCACGCAGGTCATCCTCTATCTTGCGTATAGCCTGCTCTTGCATGTCGTGACTAGTCATAAACAGGTTAGCAGGATAAACCTTGTAGCTTTCATAGACAGAAATACGAGCCAAACTAATAGGTTCAACTTCTTCCAGACTCTCTATTTCATCATCCCAGAAAGTTACACGCAGCAGATAGTCACTATAGGCAAGAGCAATGTCGATGGTGTCACCCTTGACACGGACTTCTCCTCGATTTAATGTCAAATCATTTCTGACATACAAGCTATCCATAAGCTTACGTAGAAGGTCGTTCCTGTCTATCCTCTGTCCTACCCTAAGTTCGATTACATTTTCATAAAATGCCGACGGGTTACCCATACCATAGATACATGATACACTACTAACCACAATTACATCCTTCCTGCCGGAGAGAAGAGCACTCGTGGCTGCCAATCTGAGTTTATCAATCTCATCATTTATAGCAAGGTCTTTCTCAATGTAAGTATCTGTACTCGGGATGTATGCTTCAGGCTGGTAATAGTCGTAATAGCTGACGTAGTATTCAACAGCATTGTTAGGAAAGAATTGCTTCATCTCACCATACAACTGCGCTGCCAAGGTCTTATTGTGGCTAAGGATAAGCGTAGGTTTTCCAACGTTAGCAATTACATTGGCAACTGTAAATGTTTTTCCACTACCAGTAACACCTAATAGGGTTTGAGCAGGAACACCTTGAAGAATACCCTCAGAAAGTTGACGGATTGCCTCAGGCTGATCACCTGTTGGCTTGTATTTTGATATTAATTGAAACTCTTTCATATGTTAATAGAATACAAAATTACACATTTTTATTCAAAAAGCCACACGTTATTCGTGATAAATATATAATTTTGGCTTCAAAAATTTAAATTAATAATCAAAATACACAAAAAAATGAACGTTAAAGTATTAAGCATCTTGCTTGCTGCATTATTACTGAGCACAATGCCCACAGTAGCAAAAGAGAAAAAAGAACAGGCGAAGACCGAACAAACAAAAAAGAAAAACAAATTCAAAAACGACTTCAGCAATAAGAAACTCTACACGCTGACTTGTAAGCGCGGAAGTCTGGTGAGTGACAAAGGTTTGATTTTAGTCTCCAACAAGTTATATCCTGAAGTGACCGAGGAAGGGTATAAGTTTGCCATCATTGAATATAAAAACAAGTTGTATCTCTGTTGTCCTCAAAAGGGATATTTCCTGCAGAAAGACGGCACTTTCAGAAAAAATCTAGGCATACCTTTTACGTTCGACAAGAAAAAGGCTGACGGTAAGTATAAATACATGCTTTACACAGAAAACGCAGACGGAAAGACGTGTTACCTCAACATGGACAACATAGGGGCAATCGTTATCAATGAATGGAATACGCCAGACGATGGCAATCGTTTTATGATAAAGGAGGCCGGGAATTTCGACCCCACGGAGGTCCTGAAGAAAGCAGAAACGTCTGCACCCCAAGACACATCAAGAACTATCATGCGTAAGGGTCTCTTCAATGTTATGAAAACAAAGAATGATTGGTTCTTTGATATTCCTGACAGTTTGATTGGTCGCGAGTTCCTGACCACTGTTCGCTACACCTCAACCCCTGCTAACATTGGTCAGTTCGGTGGCGAACAGGTGAACCAGCAAACAGTCTATTTCCAAGTGGCTCCAGACGATCAACTCCTTCTTCGTTCAAGGCTTTTCATCAATGTTGCTGATACAACACAAAAAATCAATCGAGCCATTACCATCAGCAATGAGAATCCTATCATCGGCGCATTCAAGATTGAGGAGCACAAAAACAACACCTATACTATAAAAGTAACCCCATTCTTCAATCAGGACAACCCTGCTCTTGGTCTACCTAAATATGTCAAGGAGGCTTTCTCTCTGCAGGCTCTCGTGCCAGAAATGAGCTACGTAGAAGACATTAAGACGTTCCCCATGAACACAGAGGTTCGCTTGGTAAAGACCTTCAACGGTAGCAACAACAATCGCATGCCTGCAATAAGAAGAACGGGCAAGGCTACTTTCGGATTGAACATCAGCTTCGTCCTCCTTCCTGAGAAGCCTATGATGCGACGCTACTATGATCCACGCGTCGGTTACTTCACAGACGACTACACCAGCTACAGCGACGACCAGCAACGTGTCGAGGAGAAGCGTTTCATCACTCGCTGGCGTTTGGAACCTCGGCCAGAGGATGTTGAGAAGATGCGTCGTGGCGAACTGGTTGAACCCATGAAGCCCATTGTTTACTACATCGACCCTGCAACGCCTAAGCAGTGGCGTAAGTATCTGATAATGGGTGTCAATGATTGGCAAAAAGCCTTCGAGAAGGCTGGTTTCAAGAATGCTATCAGAGCTGAGGAATGGCCAGAGAACGATAGCACCATGAGTATGGAGGATGCCCGATACAGTTGTATCCGTTACTTGGCAAGCCCCATCGAGAATGCCTACGGGCCAAACGTTCACGACCCACGAACAGGCGAAATCATTGAGAGTCACATCTGCTGGTATCATAATGTAATGTCGCTGGTTCACGATTGGTACATGGTTCAAGCCAGCTCCATCGACGAGGCAGCTCAGAAGATGAACTATGATGAGGAATTGATGGGACAACTTATACGCTTTGTTAGTTCACACGAGGTAGGTCACACCTTAGGACTGCGTCATAACTTTGGTAGTTCCAGTACGGTACCAGTAGATAGTTTGCGCAACAAGGCTTGGGTTGAAGCACACGGCCATACACCCAGTATTATGGACTATGCCCGTTTTAACTACGTAGCACAGCCTGAAGATGGAATCTCGCGTTCAGGTATCTTCCCCCGCATAGGAGATTATGATATGTGGGCCATCACATGGGGATACAAGCCCATGCTGGATGCTCAGGACGAATTGCAGGATCATAAGATGTTGGAGCCTATGGTTTTGGAGTCACTCAAGTACCGCCGCCTATGGTGGGGCGATGGCGAAGGGGAATACAGAGACCCACGTCGCCAGACAGAAGACTTAGGTGATGACCCCGTTAAGGCCAGCTACTACGGCATCCTGAATCTGAAACGTCTTGCAGATAATCTGCGCAGTTATACACTTGACGACGAGAAGGATATCTATGACGAAAACATCAAAACGATGTACGACCATATTCGTACCCAACTGATGCGCTACTGTGGGCATGTAACCCGTAACATTGGAGGCTATTTGGTAGAGCCTAAGACACAAGGCATGGGTGGAGATGTTTATGAACCCCAACCACTCAGCAAGCAGAAGGCTGCACTGAAGTTTATTGACGAGCAATTCCTGCACGAACCCATTTGGTTGCGTGAAGTATCCTATGCTAAGCGTCTTACCACAGACCCACAGTCACTAACCAACTCTATTGGTGAAAGTGCTGTAACTGGATTGATGAACCGTCTGGATGCACTGAACGACCTTTATACACCTCAACAGTATCTTACCGATTTGAGTAAGGTTGTGTTTACAGAGTTAGACAACAACAAGAAAGTTACTCCCTATCGTATTGCCCTGCAAAACAACATGCTCTTCCATCTGAGTCGCGCATTTGGAAATGGGAACCAGAAGATACATCCTGCAGTTCTTTATACTCTGCAGCAACTACAGAAGAAATCAAAGACAGCTTCTACTTCTGCTCCCGATGCTGAAAGCCGTGCTCACTGGTCAAGCATCTACGACCAGATAGGACGTCTGCTTGTCTGGAAGTAAATACAGACATTATCTCATATACATAGAAAATAATACTGCCTAGTTAGAGAGTAAATAATCTCTAGTTAGGCAGTTTTTTCAAACGTAGAAGTAATTCATCTATATGATAAGTTTCTTCCAACTATTAATATAACCATCCTTAATCAACTTAAAAAGATGAAATATCATTATTTTATATTAGAATATCAGAATAAGAGGGTTTATATTTCCAAAAACAGTAACTTTGTAACCGAGAAATTAACTAAAATACTATATTAACATATAAAACCTTCTTATTATGAGTAAAACAAATACAAAGAAGAATCAAAAAGAGCAAAAGAAAATATCACGACGCCAATTCCTGACTAAAACTGCTACAGGCATTGCTGGATTTATGATTTTGCCAAGTTTTATTGTGGATGGGATTAGGATTGCACCAAGTGACAGAGTCGTAATAGGTTTTGTAGGGTTAGGTCAGCAAGGATGTAGCGACTTCCGTAGTTTTTCCGCATGTCCAGGAGTCCAAGTTGCAGCCTGTTGCGATGTTGACAGTATTAAGCGTGAGCGATTCCGCAGGTATGTAACTAAATGGCAGCAGGAAAAAAAGATGCCTTTACGTTGTGATGTATATGAAGAATATGAACGCTTATTAGAACGTAAGGACATTGATGCTATAGAAATAGCTACACCAGACCATTGGCACGCTCTTATTGCAATTAATTCATTACAAGCTGGGAAGGACGTATATGTTCAGAAACCGTTGGCATATACCATAACAGAAGGCTTAGCAATTCAGCGAGCTGTTCGTGCTAACGACCGAATCTTACAAATGGGAAGTCAACAGCGTAGCAGTCAGGAATTCCAGACCGCAATAGCATTAGTACGCAATGGTTCATTAGGCAATATAAAAGAAATTTATGTACGCGTGGGTGATCCTCCAAAACCATTGGACTTACCGGAAATGCCTGTGCCCGATAATCTGAACTTCAATCTTTGGATGGGACCATTGAACAATCCTAAGATTCATTACAACTCGGACCTATGTCCTGTAGTTAAACTTGACCCTGATCAGAACGAACTGTTGTGGGGAGCATGGCGCTGGTACGAGGAGACAGGAAACGGATATCCTGCAGACTGGGGCGCTCACATGTACGACATTGCACAAGCTGCAATAGGTATGGACGGACTGGGGCCCGTTGAATTTATTCCCCAAGGATACAATGGAGCACAATATGCAACAATGAAGTATGCAAACGGAATTATTATGCAAGAAAGACCATTTACTGACGATAAGGAAGCCAGAGGAATCAAGTTTATTGGCGACAAAGGCTGGTTAAAGGTAGCTCGTGGATATATAGAATGTTCCGACAGCAAACAACTGCAAAAACTACAGGAAGAAATCAAATCTGGACAATATGAGGTGAGTGCTCCCCACATGCAAAACTTCATAGATGCAATACGTATGCATAAAGACCCTATAGCTCCTGTAGAATACGGTTGCAGCACAAACACATTATGCTGTATTTTTAACATTGCACGTGAACTGAAACGTCCTGTCCTTTGGAATCCTGCTACCTTAAGTTTTGGCGATGACAAAGAAGCGTTTTGCCATCGTCTTTACTACTATGATTACAGGCGTCCATATAAGCTTCCATATCTGGAACGTCGCGGATAATACAATATATAATTGAAAATGAATAAAACAATAGAAGAGATTCAAAAATTGATGGTAACCAAAGGGTTGACACTATCTACTGCAGAAAGTTGCACCAGTGGAGGAATTGCACGTGAAATAACACGTTTGAGTGGATCATCAAAATATTTTCAAGGTGGGCTTGTTGCATATCAAGATCGACTGAAAGAACAGTTTCTTGGAGTGAGAGCAGAGGACATTATGAAGTATGATGTGGTAAGCGAACCCGTAGCTCGGCAAATGGTTATTGGGGCATGCAAGATGTTTCAAACAGACTATGCCATTGCCACCACGGGATATGCTGGTGATGGTTGCAATGGTATTCCATCAGGAACAATTTGGATAGCATGGGGGTCTTCAGAAAATATTCAGACCTCTTGTCTTACTCAAAACATTGACCGTGAGACTAATACAAACAACGCAATCCAGAAAGCATTGGATTTATTTTTGGAAAGTATTAGGCAAATAGAAAATAAGATAAAAAATTAGGCAAGAGAAAGAAAGGTAGTTGATAGATAACAGATATTAGATTAATGAAGGCTCTCAGAACTGAGAGCCTTCAAATAAAAGTTTTAAACTTTTTTCCTTAGAATTACTTCAGAGAAATAGTCATTGTCTTGTTATCCTCTGTAACATTCAGCTTGTCCTCGCGAAGCAACCAACCCATAGCCAGGTAAAGTTCCTTATCGCTCTTAAGACCAGCAGCTTTCTTAACATCCTTAGATGCCATAGCACCATTCTCGTTAAGTGCAGTCCAAACTGCACCTGCAAGTGTACCTACTGTTTGTGTCATTTTTATCCTTTGTTAAATAAATTGTTGAACAAATTATTTTAGTCAGTGCAAAGGTACATCAACTTTGTCATTCCGCTGTTATAAATATTATAAAATATTTAATCAATGGGCACTTTCTTGACTAATGTCAATTCTCAATTAAAATTTATTTATAATCTTTTGAGGTAAATTTCTGTTGCATAAGAATCTTCCCACTGCGATTGCTATAGTAACGATAGCAGAATATTATACCTGCATCTTTACAGTTTTTTAATTGAATACTATTTTTAATTTCAGCAAGTAACTGCTCACGGAAATAGTCATATAAATCTTGTGAATATAAAGAATCAATATCCAACACATCCTTAACAGTATAGTTATAATAATAGGTACGTTTAGTAATACTGAATGTACAACTATCCAGGACTGTGTACTGATCTATTTTCTTTGGGCAGTTCTTCTGGGTAAATTGTTTAGCTTCCTGGAAGATTCGTTCCTCAAAACTTTGTTTTTTACACCCCGTGAGGATAAAGAGTATTAGCGAAAGAAGTAGAAGTAATCTGTTCATATTGTTATGGGAATATGCCCCTCATCATTTATTAGAGGAGGGGGCTTAATAGCATAATTATTTAACTACTTGATTAATAAGACGAACAAGATCTGCAATAGTAATGTGGCCATCACCGTCCATATCTCCATACTCGATATTTATACCTTCTGGAGTTTTCAGTATGAGTGTCTTGGCCAGCATGTCAATGTCGGTAGCATCCAGAATCATATCCTGATTGATATCACCCCAACCAGTTACCTTTGCTCCACTTTGTGGGACAAATGGCAAGAAAATAGGAGTTGGATCTTCTTCGGACAGTTTACTAACGAAATATGAACTTAGGGCTGGAAGGGATGTTAATGTATTGACATGTTCAAAACATGTACCTTCAGCATTCAGCATAAATACGTTTTTCAACGAGGGTTGATAAGTAGAACCATACATACTATATGTGTCGCTACTTACAATCATCTTATCGGAGCCCGAGACAAAGAAAGGCTGATTATGTCCTATGAACGTTATAGTCAGACCACGAAATAAACTATCACAGGCAATGAGATAAGGTGTGTTGGCACGTAAATGTGCAGCAGGCATAAAGATGGGCTTCCCTTCATCATCGATTGAAGTAAACTCAAAAACCCAGAAATGATTCAGAGAATCATTCAAATGATAAGTGAATTCTCCACGAGTTATGGAATCAGCAGCAAAAGGCAATGTTATAGCCTGCCATGCTACAGGTGTCTCTGACGAATCTGGAAATGTATAATGGAAATAGGCTGTATCTGCATCGAAGTTATCCGGAACATAGTATGGATAAGATGAGTAGAAATTAACCACATTTGCATGACCGTCAACAACTATGTTTCCTTCTGTGACTGTACCTGTTGGTATATGAGAACAGTCCATGAAGTAATAAATGGAGTTGGGATTTTTATTAGATGACATACGATTAACTAAGATACCATTTGCATATGTGGCAATTGCTGATGCAGGAGTTGAATAAATCAACTTTGATGCTTGCCCAGCAGCCAATCCGTTATTTTTCCAGTAAAGAATGCCTGCCTTAGGTACCCAAGAATGATCCCAAATACCACCACCGGAAATTGAAGCATTCGGATTAGATACGGCAATGTGATATTTATCATCATAAATAAGATTATTAAACTGGAATGATGCCGTAGCTGTCTTGGAAGGTTCGATAGTCATCTCAACACCTGTAGACTGTGAACTCCATGCCGTAGTACTTCCTTTTGGTTGATGCCATAACTGTAGTTTTAAGTTACCATGGAATACTTCCTTACCTGTGTTACGAACAGTGACAGAACCTACCAATTTATTACCATAGACCACATTGTTTGTTGAATTATGGATAGTAAAACTGTTGACGGCAAGAGATTTCTTCTTGGCTTGAGAAGAAGGAACAACCTCCATAGTGGTCTGCCCAAGAACACCTGTACCATCACTATTACGGCAAATCCATATATTATAGACCCCTGTTTCCGTAGGTTTATAGAAGAAGGAAACTTCAGTAGTAGAACCCTCTTTTATATTAACAATAGATTTGCTTTTGGAATCTTCTTTTTTTGAAGTTTTACCAACATAGAGATAACATGTATGAGAGAACTCGTCAGCATGATTACGGAAAGTGACTTTAATCTCTTGATTCTCGTTTACAGCTCTGGTTCCGGGAAATTTTATGTTGTCAACACTAATATCCTCTATAGGCTTAATATATGAAAGTGTAATATTCTTGGAAGAATCTACTTCTGCAAGAATGTAATTACGCTTTAAATCCAACTCTGGACGCCATATCTTATTGCTGGTAAGTTTGCTGGCAGGGGAAAGACGATAAGTGCCTGGTTGAAGACGACCTTTTATATTAAAACTCTTGGTATAATAGGTGTTCTTACTCATATCAGAGATAGTCTGTGTAGAACCTACTAAAGAGAGTGTATTATCATCATTGATCTTAACAATGCCAGTATTAAAACTGTTAGTAGCACCTGTCCAGTTCAGGAATTTTCCAGATATGGTAGTACCAGAAACTGTGATATCATTAATAGTCATACAAGTTGATTTCTCAGTCTTGACATTATCTGGCAAACGAAGGTTGAACAGAGCTCCCTGTCCCATGCTATAGCCATCGCTGCTACTACTGGCTCCAATACCGCTGTTATCACCAGGATTAAGGATACCAATAAGGAACCAGCCATCGGAACCACCTCCCCAACCCCAATTCACATGAAAGAGTTGCTCGCCATCGAAACCATCTATAACGAAAGCATGCCCTCCACCAGAAGAATGACCTTGAAGAAGAACAGGATAGCCCGAATTCAACTCATCATAAATGAGATCGAACCATTCGTCAATACTACAACTGCTTCGGTCAACCCAATATGCACTTTCATCAAAGCCAAACATATTAATTAACACGTCTTTAGCTGCTGAAGTAGCTGCACCGGAAGAAGGACCATAATGCATCTGAACAGCCTGACCGCAATAGTGCATCAGGTTTGCGACAGCCGAATCCTGTGCATTGGCTACATGACCGTTTTCCCAATTATATGTGTCACGGATATTATCCCAATCGATAAGTGTATTACGTGGAATTGCTTTTTGTGAAACTGTCTTCTTCGAACCGTTTTTCTCTGAAGTATATGTGATAGTGTATGCTGGAATAACTGCCTTTGTCTTTGCAGGAAACTTGTAAAAGTTTACCACCTGAGCCATTGCAGTAGCAACACATCCTGCAGCAGGACCAGTTTTCTTTGGTAAGGCTGAATCCTCATTTTTGTCCTCTTCAAGATAATAGATAGGGCAAGTAATGTTATATGGTTTTCCCTGATCCCAGCGTGATTTTATCAGCACAGGAATACTATGTCGGGTTGACCTGGACATTGCTCTGGCTTTAAGAGTACGCTTGTCAACAGTAATGTTATTATCAGCAAGGAACTTAATCTGATCTACATACAACTGGAGCCATGATTTCATATTATCAGGAATATTTTCTTCATCAAAAGAACCATGATCCACATATCCCAGAATTTCAGGAGTGCGATTATCTCCTGAAACAATAACATAACCATTCCCTCCTTCTGCGTTAAACACATAATAGTAAGTACTTTGAGGATGTCCCTCAACACTCCTCACAGAACGATAAGGTATTCTACTCTGGCTCAGAATCTTACCTTTGGAAAGCAAATACTGTTGAGCTATGTTGAAAGCATCGGACTTGCTCACAGACTCTGCTCTAACACCAAAGGATACTATTGCAGCCAGAATAAATGTTAAAACAATTCTTTTCATAAAATATTCGAGATAAGGTTTTGTCGGTTTTATTTGTCATAGCCATTGGGGTTGTTCTTTTGGAAATTCCAAGAATCACGACACATTTCTTCAATACCAAACTTAGCCTCCCAACCTAATTCAGCTTTTGCTTTAGCTGGATTACAATAGCAGGTTGCAATATC
>Ga0256407_10011084_pt1 | contig 12538 bp, 9 predicted proteins | sample RumenRJG_04DNA_FD_193489 | JGI IMG/M metagenome (GOLD analysis project Ga0256407, IMG submission 193489) | Bovine rumen microbial communities from Lethbridge, Alberta, Canada - RJG_04 | ecosystem: Host-associated > Mammals > Digestive system > Stomach > Rumen | place: Canada: Alberta | collected... | reverse complement strand
CATAGCAGAAGATGATTTGAAAAAGAAAAAAATTTCAAAATCTCTAAAATAAACAAAATCAGCATCATTTAATTCAGAATATGATATATCATACATTACAAATGAACCATCTCTATCTTTAAATAGCATAATTATTGAATATAATAAAAAAATAATAGCAATAGATATAACTAAAAAAGTTCTAAAACCTCCTGCAACTGTATGATATGTTTCATTGTTTCCTATATACCATTGTAATGGCTCTCCATATATATCAATTTTTCTCATTATATATTGATATGTATTTTGACGTTCTTTATTATTTTCTGACATTATAAATTATTTTATTTTTAATATTTCATTTAAATATCCTTTTTTAGAATTTAAATTATATAATTAAATTGAGGATATGAAAGGTTTTAAATTTTTATTCATATATTTTTTAATCATTCTTTTTTAATTAAATAAATTTATTCTATTTATATTTTTTTTTTGAAAATTATTTTTTTTCAAATAAAATTAAAAAAATGGAAGATAAAGAAAAACAAGAAAACCAAAATATAGTAGAAGAAAAAATAACAAAAGTAACAGGAGAAATTCAAATTAGAAAATACATAAAAGGAAGACTATTAGGTAAAGGTGGTTTTGCAAAATGTTATGAATTTATAAATACAGAAACAAAAAAGATAACAGCAGCAAAAGTAATACCAAAACAATCATTAGTAAAATCCCGAGCAAAGCAAAAATTAATTTCTGAAATAAAAATCCACAAATCACTCCATCATCAAAACATAGTTCATTTTGAGCATTATTTTGAAGATACAGAAAACGTATATCTCTTAATAGAAATATGTACAAACCAAACATTAAACGAATTATTAAAAAGAAGAAAAAAATTAACTGAATTAGAAGTTCAATGTTATGCAAGTCAAATAATAAGAGCATTAAAATATTTACATAGTCACAGAGTAATACATAGAGATTTAAAATTAGGAAATTTATTTATTAATGATAAAATGGAAATTAAAGTAGGAGATTTTGGTTTAGCTACAAAATTAGAATTTGATGGTGAGAGAAAAAGAACAGTTTGTGGAACACCAAATTATATTGCTCCTGAAATTTTAGAAGGTAAAACTGGACATTCTTATGAAGTTGATATATGGTCTTTAGGTGTTATTATTTATACTTTAATTATTGGGAAACCACCTTTTGAAACTAATAATGTTAAAGAAACTTATAAAAGAATTAAAATGGATTATTATTCCTTTCCTGAAAATGCTATTATTAGTGAACCTGCTAAAGAATTAATTCAAAGTATACTTGTTTTAGATCCTACTAAAAGACCTAAATTGGAAGAAATTGCAAATAGTAATTTTTTCAAAATGGGTATTTCAATTCCTAAAGTTTTACAATCTAGTACTTTGGCATGTCCACCATCACTTAATTATATTAAACAATTTATTCCTGATATAGGACCAAATGGTATAATTAATAATTATAAAAATAAAAATAATAATAATAATATTATCCCTTTAAATAATAATAATAAAGATATAAAAGAAAATGATTTATTTAATCAAGAAAGATTTAAATTACATAGTCAACAAGGAAATAATAAATTTAATCCAGCTTCAAATAATACAACAAATATTCCTTTTTCATCAATTAATAATAATGAAAGTAGACCATATACAACAAGTGGTTTTTCTAATGTTAATCAAAATAATAATAATCATAATATAAAAATTGATGATTCAAATTCAATTTGGGTTAAAAAATGGATTGATTATTCATCAAAATATGGTCTTGGTTATTTATTAAATAATGGTAATATTGGAATTTATTTTAATGATAGTACTAAAATTATATATAAACCTAATGGATGTAATTTTATTTATGTTGAAAGGAAACCACAAGAAAAAATTGAGATTATTACTCCTCATGTTTTTAATGAAGAATTTAATAGAGATTTAAATAAAAAAGTTATTTTATTAGAACATTTTAAAACTTATTTATTAGAAGAACATAAAGGAAATAAAATAGAAAAAAAAGAAAGTGAAAATATAGATGAAAAAAATTTTGTATATATAAAAAAATGGATGAGGACAAAAAATGCAATTTTATTTAGATTATCAAATAAAATTGTACAAGTTTGTTTTTTAGATCAAACTGAAATTATTTTATCTTCAGAAACAAAAATTGTGACATATGTTGGAAAAAAAGGAGAAAGATTAAATTATCCTTTAACAACTGCATTAGAAAGTAATAATGCTGATATGACTAAAAGATTAAAATATACTAAACAAATTTTAATGCATATGCTTACTGCAAGAAATCATCATAATAATAATGATGAAAATAATATAAATGGAGAAGGACATTAAATTTTTTATTTTTTTGTATTTTAAAAAAAAATTTGTTATTTTGCTTTCTTAAATATTCTTTATTGCATTTTTATTTATATTTTTTGTTTAAATTTATTTTAAATTATTATAAATTAAAAATTTAATTATGGATAAAATTGCAAAAGAATTTTTAGATTATTTAATTTATATAGGTTTAGTTACAAATGAATCAATAAAATCATTTATAACAAATCTTAAAAATAGAGTTAATTCATCAGATAAATTAAGAGAAATATTAAGAAATACTTTATTTTCTTATTTAAATAATTTATCAACAGAACATAAAAAATCTATAAGTTCAATAATAGTTAATACGTTTTTTGATAATAAAATAAAAGCAAATGAACATTTTTTACGAAATTTAATAAAGATATATGAAAAACAATTAAAATTAAAGTATCAAGAATATTTAGAAAGATGGTATACAAAAACATTTAGTTATGATTTAAATAAAATTATAAAATTTACTTCAAGGAATGATGATAATTTTTTAGATAATTTTAATGATTTTGATAAAAAAATAAAATCAAAAAGAGGATTTTCACAAAGAAATAATATAAGTAAACTTAAAGAGAATTATTCATATTCAAATCATAATAAAAATCATAGTATTAATATATCAAATTTAATAATTAATGATTTTCTTTTAAAAAAAGAAAATAATAATAGAATGAAATCAACTAAAAAAGAAAAATTGATAAAATCAAATGAAGATGAATATGAATATGTTTTTTCTCCTAAAAATGAAGGACATACAATAGACGAGAATTATTATAGATTTAATACAAATAATTTTCAAATAATTAATAATGGTAATGTTAAAAAAAATTTTATTAATGATAAAAAAAAAGAAGATTATCCTCGTCATTTTAAAAATGAAAGTATAGTTACTTTTACTGGTAAAAGTGATATTTCTACAAAAAAAACTAGTAAAGATAAAAACATCAATAGACTTTATAATGATAATATTTCAAAGACAAATATTAATAATAGAAAGAAATTAATGAATAAAATTAAACATGATAATGATGTTTCTTTCAAACCTTTTTCTTCTAAAACTAATAATTATTTTAAAAAATAATATTATTTTTTTTTTTTACATATAGATTGTATAAATAATATTTATTTCAACTTTTAATTATTTTTCCATAAACAATTAAATAATTTTATTATAAATCTAATGTAAAAATTTTTATAATATTATATATAAAATTATAATAATAAACATGTGTCAATAAAATAAGAAATAAATAATTTTAAAAGTTTAATATAAAAATTGAAAAATTTCAAAATAATAGTTTATTAAAATGAACAAACCAACAAGTGCAAAAATAGAAAGAAGACAAGAAAAACAAAGAGCTGCAATGGGATTTAATCAAGCTGCAACTACACATGGATTTTCAATAGAGCCACAATATGCAATTGTTATTAGTTTAATTTATGTTGGAGTTGTTATTATTCTTCATATGATAGGAAAATATAGAAAAGATACTACTACTTCTGTTTAAATAAATTTAATTTAATCATATAAGTTATAATAAAAACAAATTTTTTATTTTTAATTTTTATATTTTCTTTTTATTTATATTTTATAATTTTATGTATTATATAAAATTTTTTTCAGTTAATTGACAATAAAACTTGAAAATATTTTAATATTTTATTTATTAATAAAGTATTATTTTCATTTTTATTATTAATATCTTCTTCAATTATATTTGAAAATATTCTTCTACAACCATAACATAACTTTAAATTTAATTCACAGTTATTATTATTTAAAAAATTATCTAAACCAAATTCCATGTAATTATTACTTTTATCATAATAAGATAAACAAAATAAACAAATAAATTCACTTTTAAATATTTTTAACTTCTCAATAGTATTAATAACTGAAGGAACAGTATTTAATTTTTCAGATTGTAAATTATTAAAAAATTTATTTATAATTAAATTACTTTTTTCATCATTAATTATAGGATAAATAATATCAACTTTATTATAATGATAATAATACATAATTTCTTTAGTAAAAAAATCTTGACATGGTTTTAATATTTGAATTTTACCATTTAAATAAGTATTATCTAAATGATCAATATCATGTCTTATATTATTTCCTCTTCCTGTTATAATTGATAAAAAAGAATCATTTACTAAACTTTGACCATTATTTCCAAAAAATATTTTTGTAAAATTATTTTTTAATGAATAGTATAAAATTAAATTTCTAATTGTAATTTGAATAAATATTGTTTTAAATCCACCATTATTTGGTAATTTATTATATAAATTTAAATATTCTTTTATTAAATCTATTTTTATCTCATTATCTAATTTTAAATTTTCATTATTTAAATCTAATACATTTTCTAATGAGATGATTTCATATTGAAAATTATATTTTTTACAGAGTGTGTCAATAAAATTTTTTCTTTTATTTTTTTCTTCTTCTATTAAATTATTTTCTTTTAAAAAAAGTGAATCATCAATATATAAAACTTTTAATTTAAAAAATAATTTCTTATTACTATTATTTTGAGTAAAACTTTTCCAAAACATATTAAGCATTGTCATTGAATTATTACCTCCTGAAATACAAACAAGAATAAAGTCTTCATGTCTTATTTTACAACAAGTTCTTAAATTTGCTCTAAATTTATGATTTATTATTTCATGAAAACAATCTAAACATAAAAACTTATTTCTATTATAAATTTGACTTTTTTTTTTACATTTTTCACATATTGTTTTATCAATTTTCTTTTTATTATTTTTTTCCATTTAATTTTAATATATGATAAATAATATTTTAATTGATAAAAAAATAATTATATATCATTAATTTATTTATCAATAAAATAACACTTTTCTTATAAATGATATTTATTATTATTTTTATTTTGATCATAATATTTATTATCAACTTCAACTTCATCCATATAACTAAATTCTTGTCTAACAAAATTTGTTCCTAAATTCCCAATATTAATTTCATCTATAATTTGTCTTATTTTTTCAATTTCTTTTTTCATAATACCAGCTTTTTCATAATCTTCAACTTCAATTGCTTTTTTCTTAATAGTATTTAAATTATAAATTTTCCCTCCTAAAAATCTAACTCTACTAAGAATTTCACTTACTTTTTTTGCATTATCATAATATTCATTATTAATTAAAATATCTAATTTTTCTTTAATTTGATGTATTTTAACATAACAAAAATCATCTAATTCTTCATCAGGAATATTTGGTATTGGAATATAATATTCTAAATTATCGTAATATAATTCAATTTCATTTTCTCTATTTGGAAATATCAAATTAATATTTTCTTTTGTAAATTCATAACCTAAACATTCAATTCCAGCTAAACCAACTTGATTAAAAGGATTATGAATATTATAAATACAATTTTCAAAAACTATTTTTAAAAAATATACAGTTTCATTTACATTCATTGATTTAAGTTCTCTTAAATTATAATCAGTTTTATATAATGATTCTGGGTAAACAAAACCAATTTTTTCAAAAATAATTTGATTTATATCAAGATAGAAATCATTATAATATTGAGGGAAATTATAATATAATTCTATTTTACTTGGAATTTTAGTTTGGTGTAATAATAAATTTATTCTTCTTAAAAGAATTGGTTGTGTAAATTGAATTACTATTTCTTGAGGATATTGACAAAAAGGATGTGAAATCCAACCTTCATTTTGTTTATTTGATATTATTGAAATTAAAGGGTGATTTGGATCTTCTGAAGAACATTTTAGAAATCTATATGGTAATGATTTTAATATATTAGGTTCCATTTAAATAAAAACTTAAAAAATAAAAATGCTTTGTTTATTTAAACATTTTAACATATTATTTAATAAAAATAATATTTAATATTTAATATTTAATTATAATTGTTCTTTTTTGGTAATTTTTAAATATATAAATCAGTAATTTTATATAAAATAGATAAAAAAATTTGATTCTTTTAATATTATAAAATGATAAAAATAATAATCAAATATATAAAGTTCAGAATATTTTAAAAAATTATTAAATTAAATTATTTATATTTGATTTATGAAGATTATAGTCAATATTATTATTTGTTTTTATAAATATTTTCTTTAATCCAATTAATACACAAAGTATATATACTTTTATATTGTATTGTATCAGTAACCATAGAATATCTTTGTTCTCTTAATTTCCTTACAACATTAAAAACATTTAAAATAGGTTCTTTATTCAATAATTTAATTTTTTCTAAGCATTTTATAATTTGATAAATAGCAATAAAAGTTCCAGTTCTACCAACTCCAGCAGAACAATGAACTAAAATTGGTATTTCTGGATATTTAATTCTATTATCATTTATTTTATTTATTAATAAATTTATCATTTTAACAAATATCAAATTATCTTTTGGAATATCATGATCACCCCAACATAAAATTTGAATTTGAACAATTTCTTTTAATTCATTTATTTTAAAAGTTCTTTTAACCAAACAATTATTTTCTAAAATTTCTTCATTTTCTAATTTTAAAATAATTTTCTCACTTATATCTTTTTTTTCATTATCATTATCATTATTTAATATTAAATTTTTATCTTTATTACAAGGCCAATAACATTCACTTTTTTCTCTTCCTTCTTCAATAACATTAGATAACATAATAATTAAATTAATATTATGTGAAATAATCATTTTCCAAAAAGAAAAAATTGTCCCTGAAAGAGGACCTTGAGTAGCAATAAATAATTTTTTATCTTCTTTCAATGGACCTTCAATATAACTTGCATTAATATAATTATTTATATTTATATTATTATCATTATTTGTTGTTACATTATTATATTTATATGGTAAAATATCATTATGTCTATTTAATTTTGTTTTTGAATTTGATATTTTTGTAAAGTTTTGCTTATGTTCTATATCTTCTGTTATCCATTTTAGTAATTTTAATTCACAGGGATAATCTCTTCTTTTTATTATTTTATTTATTTCTTCTTCATTATTTGGAATTGGGAAATCTGAACATAAAAATTTTAAATTTTTGTCTTTTGTTACCCATTTATTATATGAAATATCATGCTCTTCATTTAAACTATTTTTAAATGATCCATTATAAAAATTTTTTATTTCTTCTATGTTATTATTATTATTATTATTATTATTATTTATTTCTTCATTTTCATTTTCTGATTCTTCTACATCTATTTCTAAAGCAAATTTTTTTTTCATTTTTTATTTAATTTTTTCAAATTAATATTTTTATTTTTAATTAGAAAATTTAATATATTAATTTAATTATAAAATGGAAAAAAAAAATAAAAATATTGTTAAGAAAAAACCAAATAATGAAAGACCGAAAACAAATAATTTAAATTCAAAAAAAATAACAACAAATACAAAAATAAATACAAAAACAAATAATATTAATAATAAAAATCCATTATTTCAAAAAAACAAAATAGAAATTTTACCTTTTCAAAGAAATAAAAAATATGCATCTGTTAAAAAAAGATTTATAAAAGATAATTATTTATATACAATTGTATATTTTTTGGATCCAAAATCTTTATTTAATTTTATGTTATCAAATAAACAATTTTATAGAATTGGAGTAGCTTGTGATGATGTTTGGTATAATTTTTATGTAAAAAAATTTTGTATTCCTCCAAATGAACCAATTGATTATGAAAATTATAGAGCAAAATGGAGAATTATTTATATAAATAAATCAAAAACTGTTGCTCAGAAAAATTATGATGATTTAAAAAAAAAATTTTTAACTAAATATAAAAAAAATATTTATTCAGCTAAAAAAGATCATTATTATCTTACAAATAATTTATATAAAAATCTCAATCCTTATTATTATATATCAATAAATAATAAATTATATCCTGTTAAATATATTTTAACAAATAAAATTCTTTCTCATATAAATTTCTTAATACATTTTGATGAAGTATATCAAGAATTAAATAAAATACAAAATATAAAATTATTATTTAATGCAAAAGAAATTGGAATGTTTAATAAACCAATAGCAGAATATAATTTAAAACAAATTCATTTAAATATAACTGAAAATGATGGTTTAACAAATAAAATTTTTAAAATATATTATTATGAAGATTTAATACTTTGTACATATGAAAAAAATTATATTTTTTTTATAAATATTTCTTTACCAATATGTAAAATATGTGAAAAAGCTTTTGATTTTTTATATGGAATTCATACTTTTAATTTAGATTATGAATGTGATTGTGATAGTAAATTTGGTTTATATGATTATTCACTTTTAATTAATTTAAAATCATGGAATAAAATTTATTTTACTCTTTCTGTTACAACTTGTGATTTTAAAGAAGATGAAAATATGAATGATTTATATTATATAAATGAATCTGTTAATGCAAATAAAAATAAAATTAGGTTTGATATTAAATCACTTACTATGAAAGATGTTCTTGAAAATTTTCTTATTTTTGATATTGTTTTATTAAGTTATAATGGTGATCATGTTTTATGTGAATCAAAACCTATTATTATTAGAAAAGATAATAATAGAGTTGATTATGATGAAAATGATTCTAATCATTTTATTTCTATTCTTAAAGAAAATAAATATATGATAATTTTTAAATTTAATATCAATGAAAAAAAAAATTATTATGCTTTGATTTATACAGAATTAAGATTAAATAAAAAATATATTGAAAGTATTTTTAAGAAATATTAATTAATATAAAATAAAATTTTCTAAAAAAATAATTAATTAATTTTAATAAAAAGATAAAATTAATTAAATTTCTTTTGAGTCAATAACCATTTTCATAAGAGAAGGATAAAATTGAATTAAACCATCAAATGCATAATTCATATTTTTTTCATTTTCATTTATTTTAATTCCTTCATTATTAATTTGATTATAATAATATCTAAACATTCCACCTAAGAAAGAAACAAATAAATATTTTTCTTTCTCTTCTTTCATTAAAACTGTAGTAATATAAATTTTATCTTTAGAATTAAAGAATTTATTTATTAAATTAAAATTATTAATATTTTTATTATTATCTATCAGAAAAACTTTCATAAAAATAATATATTCACATATAAATTCTGCAATTGTTAATTTTTGATTTGATTTTTTTAAATCTTTTATTTCAAAAAGTTGAATTCCTTCTTGTGTTAAATGATAAAAATAATTTTGAATATTATTTTTTGTAAAAGAGTCTAATAATTTTTTTATAAAAGTAATTGAATTATCAGTTAATTGACAAACATTTTTATCAATTTTTTTTATTTTAATAATAATTTTTAATAGACTACTCAATAAAGATTTAGTTTTTTCCATAAATTCATTTATTAAATCATTAGAATCTTCACTAAAAATTTTGTTATTTTTAATTGAATCTAAATTATATGTTATAAAATCATATTTAGATTGTTTATTAATTTGAAGAAATGATATTTCTTCTTCTGATGAAAAATTATTATCTTTTCTTATAAATTTATCAAATACTTTCCTAATTGTTTTTAATTCAATAAAAGATATTGTTAAAAATTGTCCAATTTCATTTAAAAATATTTTGGAATTTTTATCATTAAAATCAATTGAATTATAATAATCAACAATAAATTGAAATCTATATTCTAATCCTTTAAGTATAATATCTAATTTGTTTTTATCAATTAAAATTGAATTATTATTATCATTTGAAGAAGAATAAAGAAATGAATCAAGAGGAAATGAATTCCAAGAATGTCTTTTTTCTATATTTCTATAAATACATTTTGATATAAATGAAATGAGTTCTTTTGATATTGATTTATTATTTGGAATATTTATAATATTATTATTAACTTTAATATTTTTTTCATCTTTAAAATAAATTTTATATAATATAATTCCATAATTTAATATATTTGATTTTCCTGTTATTTTATTTATTTCATTTGGTGATGTTATAAAATATTCTTTTTTAATATCTTCTGGTAAGAGAAAATTAATTAATCCAAAATCAAATAAAATTAATTCACCATTTTGATTTACAATAAAATTATATATTGATAAAATATTAAATTGAATTTGATTAACATTAATAAATAAAGCTAAATTCTCATAAAAATCAAGATTCATTTTCCTTAATTTATCTTCATCAATATCATTATTTTGAGAATAATCATATAAAGATTCTCCTTTTACATATTTAAATAATAAATAAGTATAATTATTATCTTTATCAAATTTATAAAATTGAATAGAATGTTGATTAAATTGAAATAAATTACATAAATTAATTTCATTTTTAATTTGTTGAACATGTTTATTTGCAAAAGAATTTGAATATTGTTTAATATAAAAAATTAAATTAGTTGAATTTTCCTTTCCAATAAAAATTTTAAAATCACTAATTTCAATTCCAAAATTAAACTCCTTAATTTTACTATATTTTTCAACTGGATAATTATTAAAATTATTAAATTCATTATTATTATAATAAATATTATTAAAATTCTCATTATAATTAAAATTAACACCTTGATTAAAAAAAGGATGATTAAAATATTCATTCCATCCAATTCTATTCTCAGGTTCAACAACAAGTAATTTATTAATTAAATCTCTTAAAACAATATCATTACATTGTTTAATAGGAGTTCTAGACAAAATTTTTTCAAGAACTTTTGCTTCATTTAAAGCTAAATAAGGTAATTCTTTAAATAATAATTGATAAATAATAACACCAATACTCCATAAATCAGCTTTAAAATTATAATATTTATTACTTAAAATTTCAGGTGCCATTGTAACAGGAGTTCCTAAATGAGTATGAGTAATTAAATTATCATCTAAAGCTTTACTAAAACCATAATCACTTAATTTAACTTCATATTCAGTTTTTTCTTTATTTAAAAATTTTATCATTATATTTTTTAATTTTAAATCTCTATGCATAATTTTTTGTGAATACATTATTTTAAAAACGTTATTTAATTGAAGTAAAATTTTCCTTATTTCTTCTATTGATAATCCTGCTGGTTTTATAAATAAATATTGATGTAAATCTAAATCACATAATTCCATTATTACATTAAAATTGTTTTGAGATTGTACTAATTCTATGAATTCTACTGAGTTTTTACAATTACATTTTTTCATTATTTCTATTTCTTTCCAAAATGCTTGTAATAAATATGTATTTGATATTATTTTAGCCTTTTCCATTCTCTTTATTGCTACTTTTCTTTTTGTTATTGTATCTTCTGCTAAATAAACTTTACCAAAAGCTCCATTCCCTATTTCATGATATAATACATATCTATTTTGAGGATTCATTTTTTTAATTTTTAATTTTTTTAATTAAAATAAATTTATTTTCATAAAGTTAATAAATTCTAAAATAAAAAAAATAAATTTAATATATTTTTTATAATATAATATAAAAAGTTCGTTTTATATACCTGTATAAATAAATTAACTATATATTCTAATATTAAATGTAAAATACACAACTTAGATAATTTGTTGGTTACATTATCTAAACTTTGAATTAAAAAAACATATAAAAATCAATATATCTAATTTTAAAAATAATAATAAATTTCAAACAAAAATTTTCTAACCCCAAATTTGTTCAGTTGAATACATCAAATATAAAAAACCATCATCTCTATCTTTAAATTTATGATAAATTTCTTCAAGAGTATTTTCACCAAGAATTGTATATTTTCCTTGAACTAATAAAAAGAAAGCTTGAGTTTCATTTAATTTTAATTTATTTCTTAAAAGTAATTGAAAATGATTAACTGTAAGATCTTTTGATACTAAATAACGAGTTTTTGGAAATGGTTCTATTTTACTTTTAGGATCTTTTTCGAATATAATTGGAATTTTTTCTGGATTTTTTTCAAGAACTTTTCTACATTCATTTCTTCTTGTTTCTACATCTGGAACTTCTTTTCTATAGCTGAATTGCATTTTTTTTATTTTACTGTTTATATTTTTTAATTAATTTTAATATTTATAGTATATTATGGGGGAATTATAATTCATTATAATTTTTATTTTTTAATTTTTTTTGGCTATTTTTTTTTTTAATTTTTTTTTTTTAATTTA
>Ga0256407_10011083_pt1 | contig 12540 bp, 12 predicted proteins | sample RumenRJG_04DNA_FD_193489 | JGI IMG/M metagenome (GOLD analysis project Ga0256407, IMG submission 193489) | Bovine rumen microbial communities from Lethbridge, Alberta, Canada - RJG_04 | ecosystem: Host-associated > Mammals > Digestive system > Stomach > Rumen | place: Canada: Alberta... | reverse complement strand
CGCAGCCAAGAACTCGCCTGTGGCCTCACTCTTCGACGGTATCGGTATTGGTCTCGGCTTCACGCTCGGACTCACGCTGCTGGGCATTTGCCGCGAGCTGCTGGGCTCTGGCTCTGTGTTCGGCCTCGCGCTGATTCCTGAGACTTACAACATCCTGCTCTTCGTGTTGCCTCCGGGTGCTTTCATTACCCTCGGCTTCCTGATTGCAATCGTCAACAAATTAAGAAAGGCATAAATTATGGAATATATACTGATTTTCATTAGCGCCATCTTCGTGAACAACATCGTGTTGTCACAGTTCCTCGGCATCTGTCCGTTCCTTGGCGTATCGAAGAAGATTGACACCTCGCTGGGTATGTCGGCAGCCGTAGCCTTCGTGCTGACGCTTGCCACGATCGTGACCTGGTGCGTACAGAAGTTCGTGCTCGATGCCTTCGGGCTGCAGTATCTGCAGACGATAGCCTTCATCCTCGTGATTGCCGCCCTCGTGCAGATGGTGGAGATCGTGCTGAAGAAGGTGTCGCCCGCCCTCTATCAGGCACTGGGTATCTTCCTGCCCCTGATCACGACCAACTGCGCCGTGCTCGGTGTGGCCATCCTCGTCATCCAGAAGGACTTCAATCTGCTGCAGTCAGTGGTCTATGCCTTCTCTACGGCTATCGGCTTCGGTCTGGCCCTGACGGTTTTCGCTGGCATGCGCGAGCAGCTCGAGCTGGTCAAGATCCCGAAGGGTATGCAGGGCATGGCCATCGTGATGCTTTCTGCCGGTCTGCTCTCATTGGCCTTCATGGGCTTCTCGGGCGTTGACGGTGGTCTGAAGGTGCTTTTCGGCCTCGATTGATGGTTGTGACGTAAGTAAGAATTCGCTTTCTCTATAAGCAGGGCATGCAGTGATGTGTGTCCTGCTCTTTTTTTCTTCCATCCGTTCGCCCGTTGTGTCAAAATGTCAAAGATATTCGCTATTCCCCGATTCTGACTCCCTTTGCGATATCCCTAGGAAACACATGCCCGCGCGCTTGGCAATTTTTGTCGCCTGGTTAGGTCGCAAATTTCATCATTTTTCGTTGACAATGCAAAGGTACAAAAATTTCAGAGGTCTTCCAAATTTAAACGCCAAAAAAGCACGCAAAAAAGCACGCACCTAATTTTGGAGGCTTCCGAACGTTGTCATCTTGTCATTTTGTCATTTGTCAAAATCGAAATCAGACACCCCAGTTTCGTCCACAATATAATAAAAATATATTTTTATTATATTGTGAGCAATGACAGAGTATCCAAAAACGAAAATGACAAATGACAATTGACAATCATGACAACGTATAGTTTGCTGAAATCAAGATGCTTTTTTTTGTGTTTTTTTTAAATAAATCCTTGTGGATTTAGAAATTTCTTTGTAACTTTGTAGCCAATAAGACGTAAGCTTAAAAATGAATTCGCTACTACGACATATCCTCCCGCTGCCGCTGCTGATAGTGGCATGCTTGACGGTGAAAGCCGCCAAATGGGACTATACTGCCGAGAATCCCCTCAAGGTCGCCATTGATTTCGACTATGCCCCGTTGGAATATATCAATGATAAAGGTCTGCCTGACGGACTTGACGTAGAGTTTACGAAGATCATGCTGGGGCGCATGGGGATTCCATACGACTTTCGGGCAAACACTTGGGAGAATGTCGCTGGCGACGTGCTGAACAGTCGCGTGGATCTCGGAATGATGGTTTATTCGTCGTACAGAAAGGATCTGACGAACTATTCGCGAGCCGTTTTCAGACTTTACTATCAGATTATCACGCGTAAAGGGGAGTCGGACAATATAGGCCTTCGTGATGTGAAAGGCAAGACCATCGCCTTTATGGAATCCCGTCCGATTAAGGACACGCTGACGAAAGTAGGTGCGAACGTGGTCATCATCAAAGACCTGAGGAAGGCTGTGGCCGAGTTGTCGCACGGTGACTATGACGGCGTGATCTGTTTCCGTTACCAGGCAAATTATCTCATGGAGAAGTACGGTTACGACAATCTGGTCTCTGAAGATCTGGCTCTGATGCCGCGTGAATACTGCTATGTGAGCCACGATAAGAGGCTGATCGACTCCATCAACGTCGTGTTGAGGGCACTCGAAGATGAGGGCGTCATCGAGGATGTCTATGGAGATGTCAGATCGTCTTTCAACAGATCTTATATTCCGATGTGGGTTCGGGTATTGCTGGGATGTGTCATTGTCCTCGGTCTGGCGATTATGCTTGTCCAGCAGCGTATCAACGGCAAGCGCCTGAAGCAGGAGATGCTGAGAGTGCAGCACAATGAGAAGTTGAAGGATGTGTTCCTGGGAAATATCAGTCACGCCTTGCGCACACCGCTGAACGCCATCGTGGGCTTCACTGACCTGCTGGTCAAAGAAAGCCGGGATATGTCGGCTGAGGAACGGGAAGGCTTGGCCAAGCTGGTCAATAAGAACAGTCATCAGTTGTCACACCTTGTGGATGAACTGACGTCTATTGTGGATATTGAGCAAAACGGTTTGCTCTTCTACTGGGAGAGAACGGACATATTGGCAGAGATTAACGGCTATGTCGATGAGTTGCGCTCATTGCTGCATGAAGGCGTGCAGGTCCATGTTGACCCACCAGTGAATGGGCTGACGCTCCTTGTGGACAAGACACCGATGAGATTGGTGACCACTCATCTGTTGAAGAATGCCATGCAGCATACGACAGAGGGCTTGATCACGATTTCTTTCTGCGTGCGCGACGGCGGGTTGTACCTCGAGGTAAGAGATACCGGTTCTAGTATTTCTCAGGACATCAAAGATAATATATTTGCGCTGCTGTCCGATAAGAACGCCTACATGCAGAACGACATGCCCGGTCTTGGCCTGACCGTCTGCAAGGCTGTCGTCGATAGGTTCAATGGCAAGATAGGCGTGCGTGACAATGACGTGGAGGGTAGGGGAACCATCTTCTGGTACTGGGTACCGCTAAAGAAATAAGGGATCAATAGTATGACACTGATTATCGTAATACTTCTGTTGCTGGGCTATGTGGTGATTGCCACAGGACATCTGACGGGTGTTAACAAGGCGGCCATCGCCGTGTTTATCGCCACTGTCGGCTGGGTGGTCTATATCTGTTACGGTACTGACTTCGTAATGGAGCATCACGCAGTGGAATACTTGACCTTTCTGGCTGGCAATGAGCCGACGAGTGATACCGTGAAGTACTTCATCTACAACGATGTGTTCATCCATTATGTAGGCCGCGCGGCAAGCATCGTGCTGTTCCTGCTGGCCACGATGGCTATCATCGAGATCCTCAATAACAACGGCTGCTTCGACTTCATCTCCAAGTGGGTCAGGACGCGTAATTCCAAGCGTCTGCTGTGGACCATCACGCTGGCTACGTTTATCATCTCAGCCAATCTTGACAACCTGACGACGGCGATGACGATGCTGGTGATCATGCGTCAGATCGTGCAGAACCGCCGCCAAAGGATGCTCATCGGCGCTGCCATCGTGATTGCCGCCAATTGCGGTGGCTGCTTTACGGTTATCGGCGACCCGACGGGACTGCTGCTCTGGGGCGATGGCGCTGTGACGGCTACTCACTTTTCTTCCTATATGGCGCTGCCCGCCGTGCTGGCTTGGGTGATTCCTACGGTGCTCGTGAGCAGGCAGTTGCCCGTCAGGCTCGACACACAGTGGAACCCGATGCCCTATCGTGGTGACGATACGAACTTGAGCCCCTGGCAGCGCGTGCTGATGCTTTTCGTGGGTATCGGCGGCCTATGGTTCATACCGACCTTCCATAACATTACGAAGCTGTCGCCATTCCTCGGAGCGCTCTGCGTGCTCTCTGTGCTCTGGGTGGTGAATGAGGTGATGAACCGCAAGCTGATGAAGGCTGACCAGATGTCCAGCCGTTCCGTTCCGAGAGCTACGCAATACGGCTCGCTGCAGCAGATACTCTTTGTGATGGGTATCATGCTCGGCATGGGTGTCGTGACGGAGACCGGTGTGTTTGCCGATGTGGCGGAGTGGCTCGACGATAATGTGCATGATATCTGGATCTTAGGTATGGTGTCCGGCCTGCTCAGCGGTCTCGTTGATACGTTTACGATTGCCGTCAGTGATATCTCGCTCTATCCTGTGCTCAGTAGCGAGCATCTGAGTATGGTGGCCGACTCGTCATATATGAGTCAGTTTGCCGTTAACGGTGCTTACTGGAAGGTCATTGCCTTCTCGACGGCCGTCGGCGGATGTCTGCTCTCGGTAGGCTCTGTAAGCGGACTGGCACTGATGAAGATGGAGCACGTGCGTCTCGGCTGGTATATGAAGAACATCTCGCTGAAGGTGCTCGCAGGCTGGCTGACAGGCTTGGTAGTGCTGTGGTTGGAGATTACGATGTGTAACTAATATATAATAAGGTATTATGGCTAGAATCAAGACAATTGGAATTCTTACCTCCGGTGGTGATGCACCAGGTATGAACGCGGCTATTCGTGCCGTGACGCGTGCAGGTATTTACAACTGTTTCAACATCAAGGGTGTCTATAGAGGCTTCGACGGTCTTATCAAAGGTGAGATCAAGGATTTCACCACTGAGAACGTCAGCGGTATTATCACCAGGGGCGGAACCATCCTGAAGACCGCCCGAAGCAAGGAGTTCATGACGCCTGAGGGTAGGCAGAAGGCCTATGAGACCTGTCAGCAGCATGGTATCGACGCCTTGATCGTGATTGGTGGTAACGGCTCTCTGACGGGTGCCTGGAATTTCGGTGTGGAGTTCGACTTCCCCGTTATCGGTCTGCCTGGAACCATCGACAACGACCTTTATGGCACTGATGCCACTATCGGCTACGACACCACCATGAACACCATCATGGAGTGTGTCGACCGTATCCGTGATACGGCAAACTCCCACGAGCGTATCTTCTTCGTGGAGGTGATGGGGCGCGACGCCGGTTTCCTGGCGCAGAACTCCGCCATCGCCTGTGGTGCCGAGGCTGCTATTATTCCTGAGGAGATGATGGAGGAAGACCAGTTGGCCGCCTTCATGGGGCGTGGTATCCGCAAGTCGAAGAAGTCGTGTATCGTCATCGTATCGGAAAGTCCCAAGTGCGGTGCCCTCTACTATGCCGACCGTGTGAAGAAGGAATTCCCGGAGTTCGATGTGCGCGTCTCCATACTGGGACATCTGCAGCGAGGCGGTTCACCCTCGGCTCACGACCGTATCCTGGCCAGCCGCACCGGCGTGGGTGCCATCGAGGCTATCTTGCAGGGTCAGCGCAACGTGATGGTGGGTGTGCGTAACAACGAGGTGGTCTATGTGCCGTTCTCCGAGTGCATCCGTACCGACAAGCCCTTCAATAAGAAACTGATCAGAGTACTGGATGAACTGAGTATCTAAGGTATGCCGGAAATCAAGAAGATTGTACTGACCGGTGGACCCTGTGCGGGTAAGACCACAGCATTGGTGAAGATCGTCGAATATTTCTCTGGGATGGGGTATAAGGTGTTCTCCGTCCCAGAGGTACCTACACTCTACAGCACTGCTGGCTGGAACTATCTGACACCCAACCGCGCTCTATACTATGGCGGCGAAAGGGCCATCTTGGAGACGCAACTGGCGCTGGAGGATCAGTTCATGCGGCTGGCAGAGGTGTGTACCAAACCCGTGCTCATCGTCTGTGACCGAGGTGCGCTCGACATCTCAGCCTATATCAAGCCTGAGGAATGGGAGGAGATTACGGCAATGGCGGGTACAGATACCAACGCCCTTCGTGAGCGCTATGATGCCGTGCTCCATCTGGTGAGTGCCGCCGACGGTGCAGAACAGTATTATACGACGGCCACCAATGCGACCCGTTATGAGAAAGCCGACGAGGAAGGACTGCGCTTGGCGCGTGAACTCGACAAGAAGGTCATCAACGCCTGGTCGGGGCACGGACACCTGCGTGTCATCAACAATCACGATAACTTCAATGCCAAGCTCAGCAGGGTTATCATTGAGATATCCAACGTGCTCGGACTGCCGCAGCCGCTGGAGAAAGAACGGCTCTATAAGGTTGAGGTCATCGACGAGATACCTGGTGCCATCGAGAGTGAGATCACCCAGACCTATCTCGTGGCTGAGCCAGGCTGTGAGATCAGACTGCGTCGCAGAAACTGGAGCGGTAAAGTGGTGAATGTGCATCGCTCAAAGAAGCAGATCTCTGATACGCAAGTGATCGAGACAGAGCGCCGGGTGGACAACAATCTTTACGAACAGATGCTTCAGCAGGCCGACCCGTATCGCCAGACCATCAGGAAACGGCGACAGAGCTTCATCTGGAAAGGTCAGCACTTCGAGATCGATACCTTCTTAGCGCCAGTGTCCGACCTCGTGATACTTCAGTCAAAGGGTGTGGCCGAGGAAGAGAGCGTGAAGTTCCCACCGTTTGTAAAGGTGCTGGAAGACGTGACAGGGAATAGTCAATATTACAATTACAATATTGCATTACGGAAGTAAAGCGATTTTTTGTGATAATAAATGTAAAAATTTTCTTTGTTTGCTAAAAATTGTGTATCTTTGCATTCGACTCTAACTTAAAAAAGGTAGAACTTAAAACAAATAAGTAACTTAAAATAATTATCGCTTATGTCACAAATTACTGGACACATTTCGCAGATCATTGGTCCTGTCATCGACGTTTTCTTCGATACAGAAGGCCAGGAAGCTGAGAAAGTGCTGCCAAAAATCCACGATGCCTTGAAGATTGACCGTGGTGACGGGCGTGACCTGATTGTCGAGGTGCAGCAGCATATCGGCGAGGATACGGTGCGCTGCGTGGCTATGGACAATACTGACGGACTGCATCGCGGACTCGAGGCAATCCCGTTGGGCTCACCTATTCAGATGCCTGCCGGAGATCAGATTAAAGGTCGTATGCTGAACGTTATCGGTCAGCCTATCGATGGTATGAAACAGCTCGACATGAAGGGTGCCTATCCCATTCACCGTGAGGCTCCGACCTTCGAGGAGCTTTCCACCAAGAAAGAGATCCTTTCTACGGGTATCAAGGTGATCGACTTGCTCGAGCCCTACATGAAGGGTGGTAAGATCGGACTCTTCGGTGGTGCCGGCGTAGGTAAGACGGTGCTGATCATGGAGCTCATCAATAACATCGCCAAGGGGCACAACGGTTTCTCTGTGTTCGCTGGTGTAGGTGAGCGTACCCGTGAGGGTAATGACCTGATCCGAGAGATGATCGAGTCGGGCGTTATCCGCTATGGTGAGAAGTTCCGTGAGGCTATGGATCAGGGTAAGTGGGATCTCTCGCTCGTTGATCCAGAGGAGTTGAAGAAGAGCCAGGCAACACTGGTGTATGGTCAGATGAATGAGCCTCCTGGGGCACGTGCCTCTGTGGCCCTTTCTGGTCTGACGGTGGCCGAAGGTTTCCGCGATGGTGGCGGTAAGGATGGCGGTGCTGCCGATATCCTGTTCTTCATCGACAACATCTTCCGTTTCACCCAGGCTGGTTCTGAGGTATCTGCTCTGCTGGGACGTATGCCTTCAGCCGTAGGTTATCAGCCGACGCTGGCTTCTGAGATGGGTACGATGCAGGAGCGCATCACTTCTACGAAGACTGGTTCTATCACCTCTGTACAGGCCGTTTATGTGCCTGCCGACGACTTGACCGACCCTGCTCCTGCAACGACGTTCACGCACCTCGACGCTACGACGGTGCTCGACCGTAAGATTGCTGAGCTCGGTATCTATCCGGCTGTGGATCCGCTGGGTTCTACTTCTCGTATCCTTGACCCGCTGATTGTAGGCAAGGCCCACTACGACTGTGCACAGCGCGTGAAGCAGATCCTGCAGCGCTACAAGGAGTTGCAAGACATCATCGCCATCCTCGGTATGGACGAGCTCTCTGATGAGGACAAGCAGACGGTGAACCGCGCACGTCGTGTGCAGCGCTTCCTCTCTCAGCCGTTCTCAGTGGCTTCTCAGTTCACCGGTCTGCCTGGTGTGATGGTGCCTATCGAAGAAACCATCAAGGGCTTCAACGCCATCCTCGACGGTGAGGTTGACGACCTGCCCGAGCAGGCATTCCTCAATGTAGGTACGATTGAAGATGCCAAGGAGAAGGCCAAGAAGCTGCTTGAGGCTGCAAAAGGCTAATATCAAATAGTAAAGATTTAGATTATGTTGCAGCTTAGAATAGTTTCGCCCGAGAAGGTAGAATTCGATGGAGCAGTTGAGAGCGTCCTCGTTCCTGGAACAATGGGACAGTTCGAGATACTCAATGACCACGCCCCGATTATTTCCACCTTGCAGAAAGGTACGGTGGAGTATGTGACTGGCAATGGGAAGAGCAGTATCGACATCCTCGGCGGTTTCGTTGAAGTGCAGAAGAATGTGGTCAGTCTCTGTGTTGAGCTCAAGGCATAGGCGCAGGACTTATGATTGAAGAATAAGATGCAGAATATCGACAAGTTAAGCAAGGAATATATGCGACAGGAACTGATGCTTACGGCAGCAGTCTTCCTCGTGGCATTGATGGTGATGCAGGTCTGGTTGCTGGATCTCCTCACGCCGATAATCATCGGAACTTGCTTTACCTTGGTCGTCTTCGTCACCATCGGACTCGTCTGGCGCCGTGTGGCTAAGTCTTCGCCGGAGAGCCTGCCGACATTCTTTACGGCTGTCTCAGGCTTCCGCATGTTGCTGGCCCTGGCGGTGATGTTTGTCTATTACCTGGTGGCGGGGCGCGATATGATGCTTCCGTTCTTCCTGGTGTTCATGGTGTTCTACCTTGTATCACTGGCACATCATTCCATCTTCTTCGCCAGAGTGTCAAATCGCTCCTGACGCGCTCGGCGATGACGCTTGGCTTGTCCAAGATAGTAAAAGTTTGCTTACACATATTAGAGAATAATGAAACAGTTAAAGTCGATAATCCTCCTGATGATGGTAGCATTGCTGCCGATGCCGGCTCTGGCAGAAGAGGGTGGGGGTGACGAGAAGATCAACATTCCGGAGATCGTGCTCGAACACCTTGCTGATGCCTACGAATGGCATATTGCCTCTTACCAGGGGTCGCATATCAGCATTCCGCTGCCCATCATCATACGTAGCGAGAATACCGGAGAATGGCATTTCTGTACGGCTCATAGCCTGCCCGATGGCTTCTTCTTCAGCGAAGAGCATCATGGCAAGATCTACGAGCGTATGGCCGACGGCTCAGAGGTACGCCCCATCGACCTGAGTATCACGAAGTCTGTGATGCAGATATGGATTGTGGTGGCCGTGCTTATCATCGTGTTCCTGTCGTGTGCCCGCTGGTATAAGAAGCACGACGCAAAGAGCGAGGCTCCTGGTGGTTTCGTTGGCGCGATGGAGATGATTGTGATGACTATCCACGATGACCTTATCAAGTCGTCGATCGGCGAGAAGCATTACAAACCGTATGCTCCTTACCTGCTCACGGTCTTCTTCTTCATCCTGACGTGTAACCTCATCGGACTGATCCCTGTATTCCCGGGTGGTGCCAATGTGACGGGTAATATCAACATTACCTTCTTCCTGGCACTATGCACGATGCTGGCCATCAACGTCTTCGCCAACAAGGAGTACTGGAAGGAAATCTTCTGGCCGGAGGTGCCTCTGTTCCTGAAGGCCTATCCCGCACCGATCATGCCTGTCATCGAGCTCTTCGGTGTCTTCACGAAGCCCTTTGCGCTGATGATCCGTCTCTTTGCCAACATGATGGCAGGACATGCTGTGATGCTCAGCTTCACATGCGTGATCTTCCTCGGTTGGTCGATGGGTGTCGGATTCGGACTTGGCTTGAATGCCTTCAGCATCATCATGCTCCTCTTCATGAACTTGCTTGAGTTGCTGGTGGCCTTCGTTCAGGCTTACGTCTTCACTATGCTGAGTGCGGTGTTTATCGGGCTTGCCCATAAGGAACACGGCGCTGAGTAACAAACAATAAATAAGATAATTAGAAACAAACATTTTATTAATAATTAAAAATTTAAAGATTATGATTTCAGCTTTATTTTTAGCCGCAGAAGGTCTGGCTCAGCTGGGCTGCGGTCTGGGTGCAGGTATTGCAACAATTGGTGCAGGTTTGGGTATTGGTAAGATTGGTGGTAGCGCTATGGACGCTATTGCTCGTCAGCCGGAGGCTACTGGTAAGATCCAGACAAACATGATTCTGACCTCTGCATTCGTTGAGGGTTGTGCACTCTTCGCAATTGCAGCTTGTGCATTCCTTATTTAAGACAATCCGTTCCTCAGTTATAGGTAACTTAAAAATTACAGCGAATGGATTTCAGTAAACTGCCAGCAATCCTCACTCCTGATCTGGGACTCTTGTTCTGGATGCTTCTGGCGTTTGCCGTCGTATTCTTCGTGCTTGCCAAGTACGGCTTCCCTGCTATCGTCAATATGGTTGATGAAAGGAAGAAGTACATCGACGAAAGTCTTCAGAAAGCCCATGAGGCCTCTGAGCGACTGGAGAACATCAAGCAGGAAGGCGAGGCAATCCTTCAGGAGGCTCGTGACCGTCAGGCGCAGATTCTCAAGGAAGCTGCTGAGACGCGCGATGCCATCGTGGAGCAGGCCCAGCAGAAGGCTCGTGAGGAAGGTGCCCGTCTCCTTGGCGACGCTAAGGTTGCTATCGAACAGGAGAAGAGGGCAGCTATCGCCGACATCCGTCAGCAAGTCGCTCAGCTCAGTGTGGAGATTGCCGAGAAGGTGCTCCGCCAGAACCTGAAGGACGACAAGGCTCAGATGGATCTGATTGACCGGATGCTGGATGAGGTTTCTACTGACAAATAGGCAATTAACGTATGGATATAGGAGTCATATCGGTAAGATACGCCCGTGCCCTCTTGAAGAGTGCGACGGACGCCAGAATCGAGGATGCTGTTTACGCGGAGATGCAGCAGCTCGCCAAGAGCTACATCGAAGTGCCTCAGCTGCGGTTTACGATAGACAATCCGATGCTCTCTAAGGACAAGAAGGAGGCGCTGCTGCTGACTGCCGTCGGCTCGAAACCCTCCGCACTGACCAAGGCCTTCATCCAGCTCGTGCTGAAGGAAGACCGTGAGGGCGTGATGCAATTCATTGCCAATTCGTACGTCACGCTTTACCGCCAACAGAAGAATGTCATCCGGGGACGTCTCATCACCGCGGCGCAGGTATCACCTGCTACTGAGCAGAAGATGCGTCAGATGGTGGAGAGTAAGACTAATGGAACGGTGGAGTTTGAGACTGAGGTGAACCCCGATATCATCGGTGGATTCATTCTGGAGTACGACACCTATCGCATGGATGCAAGTGTCAAAGCCAAGCTCAACTCCATTCTCACAACCTTGAAAAAGTAAAAAGGTAATTAAGTAAAAAAGTAAACAATGTCAGATAAAATTAAACCAAGCGAAGTATCCCAAGTCCTGCTTGACCAGCTCAAAGGTATCTCCAACGCTGAGAAGTTCGACGAGGTAGGCACCGTGCTCACCGTGAGCGATGGTGTGGCTCGTATCTACGGACTGCGCAACGCTGAAGCTAATGAGCTTCTGGAGTTTGAGAACGGGACGATGGCCATCGTGATGAACCTGGAGGAAGACAACGTCGGTTGTGTGCTCCTGGGAACCACCTCGGGCATCAAGGAGGGCATGGTCGTGAAGCGTACGAAGCGTATCGCCTCTATCCGCGTCAACGACAATATGCTCGGCCGTGTTATCAATCCGCTGGGGCAGGCTATCGACGGTAAGGGAGATATTGATCTGAGCGACGCTTTCGAGATGCCGCTCGACCGTAAGGCTCCTGGTGTGATCTACCGCCAACCGGTGAAGGAACCGCTGCAGACTGGTCTGAAAGCCATCGACTCGATGATTCCTATCGGTCGTGGTCAGCGTGAGCTGATTATCGGAGACCGTCAGACTGGTAAGACCGCCATCGCCGTGGATACCATTATCAACCAGAAGAGTTTCTATGAGGCAGGCAAGCCTGTCTATTGTATCTATGTCGCCATCGGCCAGAAGGCTTCTACTGTTGCTGCACTCGTTTCTACGTTGCAGGAGCACGGTGCTATGCCTTATACCATCGTCGTGGCCGCTACGGCTGCTGATCCTGCCGCTATGCAGTATTATGCACCGTTTGCTGGTGCTGCCATCGGTGAGTATTTCCGCGATCGCGGTCTGCCCGCTCTCGTCGTTTACGACGACCTGTCGAAGCAGGCTGTTGCCTATCGTGAGGTGTCACTGATCCTTCGTCGTCCTTCTGGACGTGAGGCTTATCCTGGTGATGTGTTCTATCTCCATTCTCGTCTGCTTGAGCGTGCTGCCAAGATGAACGAGCAGCAGGAGGTGGCTGAGCAGATGAACGACCTGCCTGAGTGCATGAAGGGTCATGTAAAGGGTGGTGGTTCGCTGACCGCTCTTCCTATCATCGAGACTCAGGCTGGTGACGTATCGGCATACATTCCGACTAATGTGATCTCCATCACCGACGGTCAGATCTTCCTTGAGAGTGACCTCTTCAATCAGG
>Ga0256407_10011082_pt1 | contig 12542 bp, 9 predicted proteins | sample RumenRJG_04DNA_FD_193489 | JGI IMG/M metagenome (GOLD analysis project Ga0256407, IMG submission 193489) | Bovine rumen microbial communities from Lethbridge, Alberta, Canada - RJG_04 | ecosystem: Host-associated > Mammals > Digestive system > Stomach > Rumen | place: Canada: Alberta | collected... | reverse complement strand
CAGCAGATCAGGGAATTCTCCTCTGTTCCTGTTATCATGCTCACTGCCAAGGGCGAGGATATGGACAAGATCCTCGGACTCGACTACGGCGCGGACGACTATATCACAAAGCCTTTCAATATTCTTGAGGTGAAGGCGCGGATCAAGGCTATCATCCGCCGCGTGGCCGGAAGCCGCAAGGACAAAGAGGAAGAGGAGGAGAGGATCCTCGAGAACGGCGACCTGAGGATGGATTTTGACAACCGCAGAGTCACCGTAGCGGGTAAGGAGATCAACCTCACCAGTAAAGAATTTGAGCTTCTCGAGCTTCTGGCAACTCATCCCGGAAAGGTGTACAGCCGCTCGATGCTCCTGCAGACAGTTTGGGGTAAGGATTATCCCGGTGATGTGAGAACAGTGGATGTTCACATCAGAAGGCTCCGTGAAAAGGTGGAGCCCAACGCTTCCGAGCCTGTATATGTGCAGACTAAGTGGGGCGTAGGCTACTATTTCAGACAGAATGACAGATAAGCTCAGGGAGCTGGTCCGGAAATTCTCAGTGGTCAGAAGTCTGAGAATGAGGCTTTTCATAATTATCTTCGTGGTGGGGCTGGTGCCTTGCGTGCTCCTTCACTACGGGATCCTGAATAATTATGAGACCAGAGCCGTAGAGGTCAGAACGGAGGAAGTGGAGACGCATCTGCGCGCTCTCGCCAATCACCTGATCACATACGACTACCTGAACGATCAGTCTTCGGAACTGATCGGTGCGGAACTCGCCGAATTCTCAGCGCTGTATGACGGACGCATTATGGTGATCAGCGATCACCTGAAGGTTATGAAGGACACCTATTCGATGTCGGACGGCAAGACGATCGTGTCGCCTGATGTTGTAAAATGTCTGCTGCAGGGAAATACAGGCAGTACTTCCAACTATGACCGCCGCGACGGTTTCATTGAAATAGTGACACCGATAATAGCAACAAATTATGCGGACAGCAGATCTGACAATGAAGAGTCGTCGCTGAATGTGGCGGACGAAGAAGTTGTCAAAGGTGTTCTGCTGGCAAGCGTATCCACCGTCTCTATCAGAAACACACTGGGAATACTGAGCCGGAAGGCCATGCTCCTGGAAGTGATCCTGATATTGGCGGTGTTATTGATTTCATTAGTCCTGTCCACTGTTCTGATGAAACCATTTGAAAAGCTCTCCGGAGAAATATCCGCAGTTAAGGCCGGGTATTCGACGGACCCCATCAAGGCGCCCGCTTTCGCGGAGACGGAGCATATAGCTGACGCCTTCAATCAGGTTCTTGCCAGAATGAACGCGCTGGATGAATCCAGGCAGGAATTTGTTTCAAATGTGTCACATGAGCTGAAAACGCCGATGACTTCCATGAAAGTCCTGGCGGATTCACTGGTGCAGCAGGAAAATGTTCCTGTCGAGATGTACCGGGAGTTCATGATCGACATCAAGAACGAGGTAGACCGCGAAAACCAGATCATTACGGAACTGCTCACCCTTGTCCGCATGGACCGGAAGGACTCCAGGCTCAATGTCAAGGAGTGCAACGTCAATGAAATGGTTGAGCTTATCCTCAGAAGACTTCGCCCCATCGCGCAGAAGAGGGACATCGAGCTGACTATGGTCAGTATGAGAGAGGTCTACGCGGAGATCGATGAGGTCAAGATGGTCATGGTCATCACGAACCTCGTGGAAAACGCGATCAAATATAACAGGGATCACGGAAAGGTCCGCGTAACGATCAATGCAGATCCTTATAATTTCTATATCAGCGTCGAGGATACCGGCGTGGGTATTCCGCAGGACTCCCTCGACAAGATCTATGAGAGGTTCTATCGCGTCGACAAATCAAGGTCGAGAGAAGTCGGAGGCACAGGCCTTGGACTTTCCATTACCAAGAGCATAATTCTGCAGCATCACGGCGCTATTGATGTAAGCAGTATCGAAGGCGAGGGAACGAAGTTTACAGTTACTGTTCCGCTCAATTATGTGGCGCATCCCGTTGAGCTCAGAAGGCAGTCCGAGAGGATGAGAAGAAACGAGAAGAGGAAAAGGCAGATGCGAGCAAAGAGCGCTGCTGCGGTCCGCAAAAAGAGCGGCGGTACGTCAGGCCGTACTTCCTCGGGAAGAACTGCCGCGAAGACTGCTGCCGGGCCTGCAAAAAAGACTTCTGCTGCCGGAACCTCAAAGAAGGCATCTTCTGCGGGAACAGCGAAAAAGAAGTCTTCTGCCGGAACAACCAGGAAGAATACATCCGGCACGTCAGCAAAAAAGAAAACCGGTACTGCCGGGAAATCTTCCGGCGCCGGAACTGTAAAGAAAGCGCAGAGCAGCGGAAACGGGAAACCTTCAGAAAGCGGCGCATCCGGAGAGAAAGTTTGAATAAAAAGACAGGAATAATCTTAATATTGTTCACACTATGCCTCTTTCTCGGTGCGTGCGCAAAGAAAGGCGCTGATAAAAGAGGCATCAGGATCTATTATCTGAATAAGGGTGACTACGGGATCCAGGAACAGGAATATGTTCCCGAGGCCGACGACCGGGAGAGGATCATTGAGGAATTGATCGCCAAACTCTGCGTTCAGCCCAAGGAGATGACGCTCAGGGCTCCCATAACGGATTTCAGACTTCTGTCCAGTGAGACATTGGGAAAGATCGTCACGCTCAATCTTTCCGCTGAGTATTATGATCTGAGCGCCGTCGAGGAAGTACTGACAAGGACCGCCATTGTCAATACTCTTTGCAGTTTCGCGGATGTGGACGGCGTCTATTTTATGGTAGAAGGTGAAGCGTTCCGTGACGCGGACGGAGAAGAGCCGGGCATCATGGAGCCGGACCAGTTCATCTACAACTCATATACAGAGATGCGCAATTATGAGAGAGTGCGGCTTCATCTGTATTTTGCCAATGAGACAGGAGACAAACTCGTAGACGCATACAGAACGGTGGTCTATAACAGTAATATGCCCCTTGAGAGGATCGTCATCGAGCAGGTCATACAGGGACCGAACGGCAATTTCGCGCATCCTACTGTTAACAGCGCTTCAAAAGTGATCAATGTCACGACCAGAGACCGTCGCTGCTACGTTAATCTGAACAGCGAGTTCCTTCACGGACAGGAAGGCGTACTTGCACAGACAGCGCTCTATTCGATCGTAAACTCGCTCTGCGAGCTTCCAAGTATAGAATCCGTGCTGATATCTGTAGACGGTAATACCGACGCGGTCTTTATGGAGTCGATCCCCCTTTCCGGCAGCTTCAGAATGAATGAAGAGATCGTCGAAAGACGCGCGGAGACGGAAACACAGTAATTTGATCAGCGGCTTTCGCTCAGGAACTTAACCTGACGAAAGCCGCTTTTTTATATCAGAGAGTATCTTGCTTTTTGGGTATATCCGGATTAGGATAATTATGTCAGGACCGTTCGGTCCGTCCCCTGCGCCGGGTCCGGCAGGGAAGAATCCATTATTATCAATATGAATACGGACGGAGGAGAAACTTGCGAAGACCGGTTTGTCTTTTTGTAATGCTCTTTACGGCGGCAGTATGGGCCGCTGTTCTTTTCTCACCCCCGAAGCCTCTCATAGCCGAAAAGGCGGAGGGAAGGTATGTAACTCTCGTTGGGACAGTGGAGGAAAAACAATATGCGATCCGGGATCCCGGAGGAGAAGAGTACATACAAATGACTTTGGGTAATGTCAGCCTTGAGTCTGAGATCCCTAAGGAGGGAGCCTTTAAGATAAGAAGAGGGGATAAAATACTATGTACGATCGATGAGGATCCACAAACGCAGAAGATCTGGGCCGTTGAAGGCGCCACAGTGCGGGTAAGGGGAAAGATCCGGCTGTTCAGGCAGCCTTCCAATGACGGTGAGTTTGACGCTTTTTTGTACTATAGTGTGATCGGAGGCTATCTGTTTAAGCTGAGCAATACACACATTCTCGCTTATAACAGCGGGAAGGATCCTGTAAGATCGACACTTTTCCTCGCGAGAGAGCATTTGTCTGCTGAGATGGATGAGATCTACGGCAGCAGGCATGGGACATATGGCAGAGAGTGCGCGTCTGTCATGAAAGCGATGCTTTTGGGAGAGAGCGGACTTGTTGACAGAAAGATCAAAGAGAAGTACCAGGCATCAGGCATTGTACATGTGATATGCGTGTCCGGCCTTCATATTTCTCTGATCGGTTCCGGGATCTACGCTTTTCTTAGAAAGTGCAGGACACCGGTCTTTATTTCATGTATCGTTACCATAGCGTTTCTTTATTTGTACGGCATGCTTACAGGTATGCATACCTCATGTATAAGAGCGCTGGTCATGTTCGGGATGAGGGCGGCGGCAAAAGCGGCAGGGAGGACTTACGATACGCTTACAGCAATGGCGATAGCTGCTCTGCTTCTTCTTATTGAACAGCCTTGTTATCTCTTATACAGCGGTTTTCTCTTTTCTTTTACGGCGATCGCAGCCGCAGGTCTGATGATCCCTGAGCTTCCGTCTCCTGCAAAGCCTCTGGCGATCCCTCTCTTCACTCTGCCGGTGCATCTGAGTTTCTATTACACATTCCCGCTGTATTCCGTTTTTTTAAACATGGTCGTGATCTTTATGGCTCCCATACTGATGACAGCAGGATGTATATCATTAATTCTGGGGACTGCCGCAAGGGTATTATCAGGCAAAATAGTTCTGCGCGCCGTTTTTTCCGGTGCCTGCGGGCTTGCGGGAGAGGTTCCGGTCCTGATCCTTTGGATCTTTGACAGGATGTGCGATCTTACTCAAAAGCTGCCATTCAATACTTTGATGCCGGGTAGGCCGCCGAATTGGGTGATCGCAGTTTATTACATTCTGATCGCCGCAGCCATCGCGGTTTCGCGATTGAAATCAGTCCGGGACAGAAAACTTCATGTGCTGCGCTTTTCATTCTGCGCCTCCGCAGTATTTCTGATCTTCACGATCAGGTATACTCCGCCCATGGCTTTGTATATGCTGGATGTAGGTCAGGGGGACGGGCTCGTTATCAGGACCTGCGACGAGAACGGAAGCGGTGTGATCGTGATCGACGGAGGAAGTTCCTCCAGGAAAGGGATCGGAGAAAATGTGGAGATCCCATTTCTTAAGTATCACGGGATCGCAAAGATCGATTACTGTTTGCTGACCCATGATGATCTTGATCACTGCAGCGGACTTCTGGAACTCCTCGATCAGGCAGACTCACCGGGCGGTATCCGGATCGGATGTCTGGGGATGCCTTCCATCGCGGAGGAACGCAAGGGAGAAACATATCTCAAAATTGAGAAGACAGCGAAACTAAAAGGGATACCGGTCACATATCTGCACAGGGGAATGACATATACAAAGGGAAAATTGAATCTGAATTGCCTTCATCCTGCGCTGAACGCAAACTATGAGGACGCGAATGAGTACTCAGCGGTAATGCTGCTGACCTATGACAGGTTTTCAGCTGTCCTTACGGGCGATCTTGAGGGACAGGGGGAAAAGGATCTTCTGGATTATCTGGGCGGAAATAAGATATCGGCAGACGTTATGAAAATCGCCCACCACGGCAGCAAAGGAGGAACTACAGAAGAGTTTCTTCAAAAGATCTCTTCGCGCCTTGCCCTGATCTCCTGCGGATACGGGAATCGCTACGGGCATCCCGCGCCTTCTACGATCAGCAGGATCATGAATGCGGGAATGGATATTGCGGATACAAGAAAAGCAGGACAGATATCAGTGACAACAGACGGAAGGGGCGGGTATTCTGTTCATACATTTTATTGACAAAACGCAGGGAATGTCATTCAATGAAAGTTAATACGAAACCAGATTGTATAAGCGGCAGACAGCCGTGAATTGTGTGTGGGGATAACAATGGCCGCCAAACAGGCAAAGAGTGATTTCGCTGCAGAGCAGAGACAATTTAATGAAGCGATCGGGAGCGGAGACCTCAAAAGTGTATATCTTTTGAGCGGAGAACAGGCTTATCTGAGGCTGCAAAACAGAGACAAACTTGTAAAGGCGCTCATAGGAGACGGAGACGCGATGAACCTGTCGCGTTATACCGGAGCGGATGTTACTGCAAGAGAACTGATCGAGATGGCGCAGACACTTCCTTTCTTTGCGGACAGGAGAGTGATCGTTCTTGAAAACACAGGGCTGCTGAATCCAAAATCCGCGTCAAGATCCGTGACCGGCAGTAAAACTGCCGCGTCGATCGCGGAAGAAGCGGACAAGATCGCCGCCTTTATACCTGAAATTCCCGACACCACTTCAATCGTATTTGTTGAGGAAAACGTCGACAAGAGAGGACGGCTTTACAAAGCGATCGCTAAGAGCCGGAAAGAAAAACAGGGAGATATCCTGGAGTGTGTCACGCCCGGGGAGGCAGACCTGCGCGCCTGGGCAGGCGGTGTCTTCAGAAAGAACGGCTTTTCCGTAAGCGGAAGGACCCTTGCGCTTTTTTTGGAATACACAGGGGAGGATATGCAGAATATTGCAGGGGAGGCGGAAAAGCTCTGCTGCTACTGCATGGGAAAGAAGGAGATCACTGAGCAGGATATTAAAGATGTGTGCAGTCCCAGGATCAGGGACAGGATCTTTGACATGATCGAAGCCATTGCGCTGAGGGACAGAAAGAAAGCCCTCGGAATATATATGGAACTGTGCGCGCTCAGAACTGCGCCTCAGGTCATTCTGAGCCTGATGAGAAGGCAGTTTAACCAATTAGTCATGATAAAGGAACTCAGCGGGACAATGCCTGACGGCGAGATCGCGTCTAAAGTGGGCGTCCCTCCCTTTGTTATCAGCAGAAAATATAAACCCGCGCTGAGAATGTATAATACAGAGGAGCTTGTTGAGGCGCTTAACGACTGTATTGCTGCCGACCATGAGAGCAAGAGCGGCAGGATCGACGCAGGGATCGCCGCGGAGATGATCATTGTAAAACACTCCGGAAGGGAATGACACGCCAATATATAGAAAATGAAAATATTTTATGAGGAACTGTTAAACTGGTATTATCAAAACCGGAGAGAACTGCCCTGGAGAGAGGATCCCGCTCCCTATCATGTGTGGCTTTCAGAGATCATGCTGCAGCAGACCAGGGTTGAAGCGGCGAAGGGCTATTACATTCGATTTCTAAACAGCCTTCCCGATATAGCATCCCTGGCTGATTCATCGGAGGAGACATGTCTTAAGCTCTGGGAGGGACTGGGCTATTACAGCCGGGTCAGGAATCTGAAAAGGGCGGCGGAAGTAGTAATGAAGAGCTTCGGAGGGAATCTCCCGCGGACATCCGCGGAACTGCGGCAGCTCCCGGGAATAGGGCCTTACACATCAGCCGCAATTGCCTCTATAGCATTCGGAGAGAAAATACCCGCAGTAGACGGCAACCTTTTGAGGATATTTTCAAGGCTTGCAATGTATGAGGAGAACATCCGGACGCCTGCCGCGCTGAAGAAAGCCGTGGAATACTATACGGATCTGATGCCGGAAGAGTCCAAAAACACTCAGGAGGAAAATCCCTGCGGCAGCTTTAACCAGGCGCTCATGGACCTGGGGAACGCTGTCTGCCTCCCCGGCACAGCACCGGACTGCGGAAACTGCCCGATCTCTGAGTTTTGCAGGATACACATGGAGAGACCGGGCTCGGAGTCGGATCTTCCCGTGATTCCCGCCGGTAAGGACAAAAAAGAGGAACACCTGACGGTGTTCCTGATCAGATCAGAAGATAAAACCGCCGTGAGAAAGAGGCCGTCCCGGGGGCTTTTGGCAGGACTTTACGAATTTCCGAATACAGAAGGGAAGCTGGAACCGGAAGAAGCGGTAAAATGGCTCAGGGAACACTCAGTGGAACCGCTCAGGATCAGAAGGATCAGTGATGCGGAGCACATATTTACTCACAAAAAGTGGATCATGCGCGGCTATGAAGTGATAACGGATCCCTTTTGCGAAGGCGATATTCCATTTATCATGGCTGCTAAAGAAGAGATCGATGACAGGTACTGCATTCCCTCAGCCTTCGGCGCCTATTTGAAATGGCTGCTTCAGGAGAAGAGAGATGCACTTTCCTGAATTCAGCAAACGCTGATCGATTGGCTTATTTGAAGAGGTATGGTATAATATTAAGCCGATGACTGCATATGGAAGGAATTTAATATGAAATTATTGACAATAGCTGTACCTTGCTATAATTCACAGGATTATATGGAAAATTGTATCAGTTCCCTGGTTGTCGGAGGAGATGAGGTTGAAGTCCTTATTGTGGACGACGGATCCTCGGACAATACTGCCGTGATCGCCGATCGGCTTGAGGCTGAGTATCCGGGGATCGTCAGGGCGATCCATCAGCCCAACAAGGGGCACGGCGGAGCCGTGAACATGGGGATAGAGAACGCCTCCGGTCTTTACTTCAAGGTGGTGGACAGCGACGATAAAGTCAAAGCCAGCGCATTTAAGTCTATACTGGATAAACTGCGGGAAAATCAGGATGCTGAGGAGAAGATCGATCTTCTGATCAGCAATTTCGTTTACGATAAAGAAGGACAGGCACGCAAGAAAGTCATGGAATACCGAAAGGTTCTGCCTGTGGGCAGAATGTTCAGCTGGGATGAAGCCAAGCGATTCAGGAAAGGCCAGTATATCCTGATGCATTCCGTGATCTACAGAACCGAACTGCTCAGGCAGTGCGGTCTAAGGCTCCCGGAGCACTGCTTCTACGTGGATAACATTTATGTGTTCAATCCCATGCCGAGCGTGAAGAATATCTATTATCTGGACGTTAATTTCTACTATTATTTTATCGGAAGAGACGACCAGTCCGTAAACGAAGAGGTAATGATCGGACGTCTTGACCAGCAGGCCAGGGTCAACAGGATCATGTTTGACTATTTCTCGGATGGAGTATCGGAAGGTCTGATCGAAAAGAAGAGCCAGCTGTATAAATACATGTACAACTATCTTGAGATCATAACTACCATCACTTCGGTTCTCGCGATCATATCCGATGACTCGGAAAAGATCGCAATTAAGGACGAACTGTGGGATTATCTCTCCGAGAAGGATCATGATCTGTATCTGAAGCTGCGCAGAGGTGTCTTCGGCACAGTCGTGCATCTGCCCGGCAGAGTCGGCAAAAAGGTGGTCTCAGCCGGATACGGAATCGCGCGGAATATTTTCGGATTTAACTGAGCGGAAGTTTGGTTGCTTCATTGCACTTTTAATGAGGCAGGGAGAGAGTTATGCATAAGAAAGAGTTGAGAGGCTGGATCAAGCACATCGATTTTATAGTGCTCGATGTGGTGATCCTGCAGGTCTGCTTTGTACTTAGTTACTGGATATGGGTCGGATTTGAAAATCCGTACGACACATATCTGTACAGATATCAGGCGATCCTGCTTTTGCTTTGCCAGCTGCTCACAGTGCTGTTCACAGACAGCTATAAGAATATACTGAGAAGAAACCGGGTTGAGGAATTCATAGCCACCTTCCGGTTTGAAGTCATCTTCATGCTGCTGGAGATCCTGTTCCTGTTTATGGTGCACCAGATCTACATGGTATCGAGAATGTTTACCGGTATCATGGCAGTCATGTACCTGTTTGCCTCATATTTTATGAGGCTGATGAACAAAAGAGGATTTTCAATTCAGCCAAGATCAAAGTGGGAAAAAAGTCTCTCATGGTAATGACCTCTGCTTCACTGGCTGGAGAAGTGATCAAGAATCTTCTGGACAACAGTGTTCACGACTACAAGATCACCGGTCTGTACGTGATGGACAAAAAATGCGGGACGGAGACTTTCCGCGACATTCCTGTATTCGGAATGGAGACGGATATTATAAACGAGATCAGGAAGAACTGGGTAGACGAGGTGCTCGTCTATCAGCCGGAAAACATGCCGTATCCAATGGATATGATCGATGCGATCATGGAAATGGGAATCACAGTGCATTACTGTCTGGAAGCATTGAACGCTCACAGCGACGGCATGCAGGAAGTTTCTAAGATCGGCACTTACAGGGTGCTGACCAACAGCCTCAGGATCGTATCGACAAGGCAGATCATCTGTAAGAGAGTAATGGATATTCTGGGCGGTATTATCGGATGCATTCTTACCGGCATTATCTTCATCTTTATCGCTCCGATCATCTACATTCAGTCCCCCGGACCGATCTTTTTCAAGCAGAAGCGCGTCGGCCAGAACGGCAAGCAGTTCTACATGTACAAATTCAGAAGCATGTATATGGACGCTGAAGAGCGCAAAAAGGCGCTCATGGAGCAGAACAAGATCAGCGACGGCATGATGTTCAAGATGGATGACGACCCCAGGATCATAGGATCAGAGAAAAAGGATAAGAACGGAAGACCCGCAGGGATCGGCAACTTTATAAGAAGAACTTCCCTGGACGAGTTTCCGCAGTTTTGGAATGTGCTCAAGGGAGAAATGTCTCTTGTGGGTACAAGGCCTCCGACGCTCGACGAATGGGAAAGATATGATCTTCACCACAGAGTGAGAATGAGCATAAAGCCCGGGATCACCGGTCTGTGGCAGATCAGCGGACGAAGCGATATCACTGATTTTGAGGAAGTCGTCAGACTTGACCGCGAGTATATTCAAAACTGGAGCGTCTGGCTCGATCTCAAGATCCTCCTCAAAACGGTTGGCGTCGTCCTGAGGCATGAAGGTGCGGAATGATTAAAAGTTAAAGGCAGGATAGATGATAAAGAAACTGTTTCATTTTATTTTTGTTTTATTATTGCTGGCGCTCGTTATAGGCATTCCCGGGACATGGATGCTTCATCGCTCCTACAGCGATCCGGAAGTACACTATTTTTACACAAAAGAAGGAGAGGGAGATCAGTCTCTTCGTTTTGTTGTGATCTCAGATCTTTACGGCTATGTCTTTGAGGGCGGCAACGGGGTGATCGCCGATCGGGCCGGAAATACATTTCCTGACGCTATCCTGATAGGAGGCAACATGATCGCAGCCGATACGGAAGATCTTACGCCTCTCACGGACCTGATCAAGAGACTTATCCAGATCGCTCCCGTATACTATTCCTATGGGGAACAGGAACTGAAGTATGCCGCAGACCATGCTGAACAGGAGGAAGCTGCGGATCCTCTGAAGGATGCTTTGGAGAAAGCTGGCGCTGTTGTCCTGAATGAGAGTTACGCGGATACGAGTCTTTACGGGATCGGAGTGCGGATCGGCGGCATGTACAACAATGCCTATGAGCTGACCAACCTCAGGTATGAGGTCAAGAAAAGGTATCAGAGTACCTGGAATTTTCTCAATAACTTTAAGGATACAGGAAATCTGAAGATCATGCTTTCAATAAGACCCGAGAGCTTTTTATATTCCGACGCATGTAAAACCTGGAATCCGGATCTGGTGGTGAGTGGAAACGACCTGGGAGGCCTTGTTGTGCTTCCGCATTACGGCGGCGTATTCGGCGGTTCACAGGGATATTTCCCCGAGTACCTGCACGGCATGTTTGAAAAGGACGATGTGAAACTGTTTATCACAAGCGGACTGAGCGCACCGAAAGGTCTTGTTCCGAGATTAAACAACCCGCCGGAAATAGCGGTGGTTGACGTTGACGGTCTTTCAAGAGAACAGATGTGAAAATAAAGCGCGGCCAAGGGAGTTAGACCTTGACCGCGCTTTTTTATGGAGAACGAATGCAGATGCATCCTGTTCGGCAGAGTTATTAAATTAACCGGCAAATATAAAATAGCACTTAATTCTTAACAAAAGTTTAAATATCGAAAAACTGACAGTATTAAGGTAACAATATTATATTTTCGTTCATTTTGAATTCGTGTATAATGTTTGATAATTGACTTATGACTATTTTTTTAAGGAGCGGTTTATGCAGAGTGATTACGAAAAAGCAAGGAAGGACGGCGAGCGCGCGTACCGCAGAGCTGTCATGTCGGGACAGTACCCCTATCTTCCTGCGCTGGATTCTATGGGACAGGACATTGACAGGCTTGCTGTGAGAGATCTGGGCGTTGAGGAGGTGCCTATCAGCATGATCGCGGGCACAAGGACTGTCGGAAGGCAGAACGCGTTTGCCTGCAACTTTATGCCGATTACAGAACCCGGAAGTGAATTCGCGTGGAAATGGTCTTCTCTCTATGACTCCGCACTCAAAGACGGAATCCGTGAACCGATCAAGGTTTACGAATACATGAACAAATTCTATGTAGAGGAAGGTAATAAGCGGGTATCCGTATCCAAGTTTATAGGCTATTTTTCGATCCCGGGAAACGTGATAAGGATCCTGCCGCCAAAGACGGACGATCCGGGTTCGAGGATCTACTATGAATATATAGATTTTTACAATGTGACGGGAATGTTTTCCATCACATTCTCCAAAGAAGGTTCCTACGCGGAACTTGCGGATCATTTGGGACAGGACCTTAGTAAACCATGGCCAGAGGAACTGATCGAAGAACTCAGATCAGCCTTCAATGTTTTCACTAAATGCTATGTCCACGTGAGCGCAAAGAATTCCCTTACCATTGGAGACGCT
>Ga0256407_10011081_pt1 | contig 12542 bp, 5 predicted proteins | sample RumenRJG_04DNA_FD_193489 | JGI IMG/M metagenome (GOLD analysis project Ga0256407, IMG submission 193489) | Bovine rumen microbial communities from Lethbridge, Alberta, Canada - RJG_04 | ecosystem: Host-associated > Mammals > Digestive system > Stomach > Rumen | place: Canada: Alberta | collected... | reverse complement strand
CCGGGCTTTTGCCACTTGCCGGTTACCACCATCATGGCACCGATCATCGCAGGAACACCTGTCGTATAGCTGATAGCCTGTGATCCCACTTCCTTGTAGCTTTCCTCGTGGTCACATACATTATAGATATATATCTTCTTTTCTTTGCCGTCCTTCTTACCGGTAAAGATGCATCCGATATTGGTCTTACCCTTTGTGCGGGGTCCGAGGGATGCAGGATCCGGAAGGAGCGCCTTCAAGAACTGGATAGGCACTATCTCTTTCCCTTCAAAGTTGATGGGCGTAGTTGAGAGCATTCCCACATCTTCAAGGCATCTCATGTGATCAAGATAGCTCTGTCCGAATGTCATGAAGAAGCGGATGCGCTTTACTTCAGGCATGTTTCTTCCGAGAGCTTCGATCTCTTCGTGATGAAGGAGATACATATCCTTCTTGCCCACCTTGTCAAAGTCATACTCGCGCTTGATGCTCATGGCCGGTACTTCTACCCACTTGCCGTTCTCCATATAGCTTCCCGGAGCGCTAACTTCTCTGAGATTGATCTCGGGATTGAAGTTGGTAGCGAAGGCATAACCGTGATCACCGCCGTTGCAGTCAAGAATATCTATAGTATCGATGGTATCGAAATAATGCTTCTTGGCATATGCAGCAAAAACACTTGTAACACCGGGATCGAAACCGGTTCCGAGAAGAGCGGTAAGACCTGCCTTCTTGAACTTCTCTTCATATGCCCACTGCCAGCTGTAATCGAAATATGCAGAGAAGCCGAGCTCTTTGCATCTCTTCTCGTAAATCTTTCTCCACTCGGGATCATCAGTATCTTCCGGCTCGTAGTTAGCCGTATCAATATAGTGAACACCTGCATTTAAGCATGCATCCATGATTGTAAGATCCTGATAGGGAAGAGCCACATTGAGCACTGCATCGGGCTTGTAATCATTTATGAGTTTTGTAAGAGCGGGTACATCTTCCGCATCGATCTGCGCTGTTGTGATCTGAGTCTTTGTTGTGGGGCGCCATTTATCTGCAACCGCATCACACTTTGACTTGGTCCTGCTCGCAATGCAGATCTCTTCAAACACGTCAGAATTCTGACAACACTTTGCGATGGCAACACTTGCAACACCGCCGCATCCAATGATAAGTAATCTAGCCATTCCTTTTCCCTCCCTTATCAGAGTTTTTCTTCTTCTCTAAGTATATCAACCACGTAGTTAGGAAGCATGAATGCCGCCTTGTGAAGCTGTGTGGTGTAATACCATGTCTTGATACCGCGCGCATCCCATCTTTCCGCATCAATATCCTGGATAGGATGGTATCTCTTACTTGCAAATCCAAAGGTCCAGTAACCCGAAGAACATGTGGGAACATGAGCCTGATATACACGGCTTATGGGGAATGTCCTGAAGACCTTCCTGTGCATGGATCTGAATGTGGATTCTTCATCATCGAAGAAGGGACTTCCGTGCTGGTAAACCATTATCCCGTCAGACTTAAGAGCTTTGTAGCAGCTGCCGTAGAACTCCTTTGTGAAAAGTCCTTCCGCATGTCCGAAAGGATCCGTTGCATCATTGATGATTATGTCGTACTCATCCTCTCGGCTCCTTACGAATCTGAGTCCGTCCTGGAATGTCACCTGAACTCTTTCATCCTCAAAGCCTTTGGTAGTATCCGGGAAGAATCTCTTGCAGACATCTACCATCTGCTCATCGGGCTCCACGACATCTATCCTTTCGATCTCGGGATATGCAGTGAACTCTCTGGCAACGCCTCCGTCACCGCCACCGATGATAAGGACTTTCTTAACATTCGGATGAACAGCCATGGGAACATGAGCTACCATCTCGTTGTAAATGAACTCGTCGGCCTCGGAGAATATCACCTCTCCGTCAAGGACGAGGAATTTTCCGAAAGACTCGGACTGGAATACATCTATCTCCTGAAATTCACTGATCCCGTGATAAAGCTGATTGGTAACACGGATATTGAGACATACCGAATCTGTCTGTGAATCGGAAAACCATATCTCTGAATTGTTTTTCATTTATCTACCTCCGTACCTCAGCTCTTGATGCCTTCAAGTACCTGCAGATGATCCGCATTGGGATCTGCCATGCCCTGCAGGCTGCATCCCTTTTCCCTGGCATAAAGAATATGTCCGATGATCTCATCCGTGATCTGTTCTCCCGGCGTGAGAATAGGAATTCCGGGAGGATAACACATAACCGACTCTCCGCATACACGTCCCGCAGTCTCGCGGATAGGAAGTGTTTCCTTGGGTGCATAGAATGACTCCTGCGGAGAACATACAACCTTCGGTATCACCGAATCAACATAGTTCAGTTCTTCTTTGTCACGCTTGTAAAGTCTGCGGATATCCGTGAGAGCACCTACCAGTCTCTCTATATCCTGCATCCTGTCTCCTATAGATATATATGCCATGATGGTACCGATATCACCGAATTCCATCTGTATGTCATATTCGTCGCGGAGCAGATCATATACCTCTATTCCGGTAAGTCCTATTGGTTTGGTGAAGATACAGAGTTTGGTCACATCGAAATCATACACGCTGTCGCCGTCTATCAGCTCCTTGCCGTATGCATAATAATCTCCGATGGCATTGATCTCTTCTCTTGCATACTCGCTCATCTCAATGACTTTTCCAAAGGAAGCTCTGCCTCTGAGCGCAAGATTCCTGCGGCTTATATCCAGACTTGATACAAGAAGATAGCTTGCGGATGTTGTCTGTATCAGATTTATGATCTGTCTCACATATGCGCGGTCCATATTTTCACCAAGGAGAAGGACCGAACTCTGTGTAAGGCTTCCTCCTGACTTATGCATGGAGATAGCTGCCATATCCGCACCGGCTTTCATACCTGCAACAGGCAGTCCTTCCGCAAAGTAAAGCTGTGTTCCGTGAGCTTCGTCACAAAGCACCTTGAGTCCATGCTCATGAGCTATCTTCGTAAGCTCCGTGAGATTGGAACATATTCCGTAATATGTAGGATTATTGATAAGAACAGCCTTGGCATCCGGATTTTCTTCGATGGCTTCCTTAAGCGCATCAACCTCCATACCGAGAGCCACTCCGATAACCGGATGGATCTTGAGCTTAACGTAAACAGGCACTGCTCCGCAAAGGATCAGTGCATTGATCACGCTCTTGTGAACGTTTCTGGGAACTATGATCTTGTCTCCCGCTTTGCATACGGAAAGAACCATTGCCTGAACGGCACTGGTGGTTCCTCCTACCATTAAAAAAGCATGAGCAGCTCCGAAAGCATCTGCCATCAGATCTTCCGCTTCCGCTATTACCGACACGGGATTACACAGGTTATCCAGAGGCTTCATACTGTTGACATCAATACCTACGCACTGCTGCCCCAGCATTGCTGTTAACTCGGGATTACCGCGTCCTCTCTTGTGTCCCGGAACGTCAAACGGAACTACTCTCTTTTTTCTGAAACGTTCAAGCGCCTCGCAAACCGGCGCACGCTGCTGTCTTTCAATGTTCATCTTTTCTTATCTGTAATCTTCCTCGGTATGACCGCTGAGAGTGGGCTTGAGAAACCAGTCTCTTGATATCCAGTTCTGCTGATCATCCCATGTAACGTCTACTTCAAGTACTTCACCGTCTGCCACAACTCTGTTCCAGGCGTGATATCCTCCGTTTCCGTCACCTCTGACGAGTACGCAGGGGATTCCCATCAGTCCCATGAAGAGATCGAAAGCTTCCGCATATGCTTCACAGGTTCCTGTTCCCGTAACAAGTATCTCATAAGCGTTGTCGCTGTTCAGTGAATAATCATAAGTGTAATTGTTGCACATCCAGTCATGTACTGCAGTGATCTTTTCCTTATCGGTGATCTTATTGCCTACGATCCCGGGAAGTACCTGCATCGCAAGCGCAGCTGTCTGCCTGTAATTCTGATCCAGGTCATTCTCGTTGATATAGTAGGTTTGTCCTTTTATTGAAACTGCGGCCCAACCGTTAACGATCTTCGTCGGCTGGATGAAGTCTCCCCATACGCCCATTCCGATACCGTATTCTTTACCCGGTCCGTAGTATGCAGGTACGTATTCGGGATAATCATTAAATACGTTGGGATAGTAATTTACATATCCTATCCTGTGAGGCAGATATTGCTGATATCCCCTGGTCTCCATGGTAAGCGTTACGGAATCGGCATTTGTGAGATCCACCATCGGATTAATTCCTGCTTCCGCACAGCCTCTGCGACCTTCTGCCTTTCCACTGTTCATATAATGAAGATAGTAACTCTTAAGATCCGCTCCGAAAACAGCTACCAGATCAGGATTGGTATTTATATAAAATACAACGTCAAATTCGGCACTTCCCCTTCTTCCTTCAGCCATTCCGAAGTTTTCAAAATGGCTTAACAGAGCCCTCTCATCGTTGCCGTATACAGCAACCAGATCCGGATTATATGCCGCATAATATGCCTCATTGAATATACATGAAATATCAGCCGCCTGAACTTTTCCTCCTTCAAACGGTACAGCCATAAACAATATCACAGCCAGTAAAACTGCTGTCAAACCCCTCTTATAAACCATCATAGCCCCCTTTTCTATACGTTTATCAAGTGCTTTAAAGTTTAGCATATAGACGTGTTCAAATCAATCACACAGCCAAGCAAAAAAGCGACAGACGCAAGGGTTCTGCCACTTTTTCCGCTATCATTTCATAAGTTGATTTTCACGCCGTACATATGTTTAGGTATATGTCGCGACATTCATACACAGCATGCACTCAAAGGTTTGAATATCCCATGAGATATTCGTCAACTTCTCTTGCACAGGCTCTGCCTTCGGCAACACCCCATACCACAAGAGACTGGCCTCTGTGCATATCACCTGCGGTAAATACTCCCTTTACGGAAGTAGCAAAGTGATCTGCCTCTGTCAAAACGGTATTTCTGTTGGATAAGCTGACTCCGAAATTATCCGGAACGTACTTCTCACATCCTACAAATCCCGCTGCTATCAGGAGCAGTTCGCAGGGAAGTGTCTGCTCGCTTCCCTTTACAAGTTCAAGCTTTCCGTCCTTGAATGCTACTTTGGATATAACGATCTCTTTAAGATGACCGGCCTTATCATAATGACCTTCCTTTACGGTTGTCTCAAATATTCTGGGATCGCTTCCGTAAACATATGCAGCTTCCTCGTGGCCATAGTCCGTTTTCAGGACTTTGGGCCACTGCGGCCACGGGTTGGAAGCTTTTCTTTCCTTCGGAGGTTGCGGCATCATCTCAAGTGCGGTAACCGAAGCGGCACCGTGTCTTACACAGGTACCGATACAGTCATTACCCGTATCACCGCCTCCTACGATAACAACATGCTTACCCTTGGCAGAAATAAATCCGCCATTCTTTTCCAGCTCTTCAACACTCTTTTCATCAAAGGGGCCGTTAAGAAGAGCCTTCGTGGTTGATTTTAAGAAATCAACCGCAAACCAGATACCGTTATCACCCTTGGCTTCAAGGCCGTTCAATCCCCTCGCATTCTTTGCACCGCAGCATAATACGACCGCATCGAATTTCTTCAACAGATCAGGGGCTGTAACATCAACGCCTACATTTACACCGGTATGGAATACGACACCCTCTTCTTCCATGAGCTTCTGTCTTCTTGCGATAACAGATTTATCAAGCTTCATGTTGGGGATACCGTACATGAGAAGTCCGCCTATCCTGTCTTCTCTCTCAAAGACTTCCACATTGTGGCCTCTATGATTAAGTGTGTCTGCAACCGCAAGTCCGGAAGGGCCGCTTCCGATGACAGCAACTCTCTTGCCGCTCCTTACCTGAGGGATCACCGGCTTTATATATCCCTTTGCGTAAGCCTGCTCGATGATATATCTCTCATTATCATGGATAGTAACGGGATTGCCGTGTTCTCCGTTGATACAAGCCTTCTCGCACAATGCCGGACATACCCTTCCCGTGAATTCCGGGAAATTGCTGGTCTTGTTCAGTCTCATGAAAGCCTGTCTGTCATTTTCCTTGTAGATCTGTTCGTTCCACTCAGGGATAAGATTGTGCAACGGGCAGCCTGTGACCATACCGTCAAGCGCCATTGCGGACTGGCAGAAAGGCACACCGCAATCCATGCACCTTGCTCCCTGTCTTCTTCTCTCCTCTACGGGTATATCCTTATAGAATTCTCTGAAATTATTTATTCTTTCTTTCGGAGGAATACGAAGATTTTCCTTTCTCTCATATTCCATAAAACCTGTTGCCTTGCCCACGGCTTAAGCCTCCTTCGTTAAGGTATTTATTCTCACTGATCTGCTGACATATCTTCAAATGCTTCCTGTACCGCAAGATCATATTCGATCCCCTGTGCTTCATACTTGGAGATCAGTCTGAGCATCTTGCTGTATCCGTTAGGAATAACCTTCTTGAAATCTTTGATCATCTCATCGAAGTGTTCCAGGATGTAAGCAGCTTTTGCGGATGATGTAGCTTCTTTATAATCACTGATAAGCTCCTTTAATTCTGCAATATCGTATTTATCCGTAACTGCAGCGTAGCTTACCATTTCCTTATTGATATTCTTGTAAAGGCTGTGATCTTCATCAAGAACATATGCAACACCACCACTCATACCTGCCGCGAAGTTCTTACCTGTGGATCCGAGGATTACCGCTTTTCCTCCGGTCATATACTCGAGACCGTGGTCGCCGCATCCTTCTGATACTGCCGTTGCTCCGGAATTCCTTACCAGGAATCTCTCACCCGCTATACCGCAGATATATGCGGTTCCGGATGTGGCACCGTAAAGAGCAACGTTACCTACTATGATATTCTTATCCGCTTCGTACTTGGCTCCCTTGGGAGGAACAACTACTATCTTTCCGCCGGATAATCCCTTTCCGAGTCCGTCATTGGCATCACCGAAAAGCTTTATCGTAAGTCCCTTGGGTATGAACGCACCGAAGGACTGTCCGCCTCCGCCGTATGCTTCCACCTTGTACATATCATCCTTAAGATCATTGATCTCATTACCCTTGAATCTCTTGGTGATCTCGGAACCGAGTATCGTTCCGAAAGATCTGTCGGTACTTGATACCTCGATGGATATAGCATCCTTAACGGCGCTCTTCTTACTGATTGCTTTTTCAAAGTAAGGAAGAAGTTTCTTCATATCCGGAGTTTCTTTTAATCTGAAGTCGTAGAGATGCTCCGGATCAAAATGACTGTCGGAAGCGCCTGCAAATTCGCTGTTTAAGATATAGTTGAGATCAACCATATCGGCACGATCCGTGATCATGTTCTTTCTCTTGATGAGTAGGTCGCTTCTTCCAACCATCTCTTCAACTGTTCTGATACCGAGGCTTGCCATGATCTCTCTGAGTTCTTCGGCAACGAACTTCATGAAATTCATTACATGCTCAGGCTTACCTGCAAATCTCTTTCTGAGTTCCTTATTCTGTGTAGCAATACCTGCAGGACATGTATCCTTGGAGCACACTCTCATCATCATGCAGCCCATGCATACGAGAGGAGCTGTGGCGAATCCGAATTCCTCTGCTCCGAGAAGAGCAGCGATGGCAACATCTCTTCCTGTCATAAGCTTACCGTCAGTCTCTATAGCCACACGGTTTCTGAGGCCATTGCTTATAAGAGATCTGTGTGCTTCAACCACACCGAGCTCCCAGGGAAGTCCCGCATGGTGAACACTGCTTGCGGGAGCCGCACCTGTTCCTCCGTCATATCCGGAGATAAGGATTACCTGTGCACCGGCCTTGGCAACGCCGGAAGCGATGGTTCCTACACCTGATTCCGAAACAAGCTTAACATTGATCCTCGCATCTCTGTTGGCATTCTTAAGATCATAGATAAGCTGTGCCAGATCCTCGATGGAGTAAATATCATGATGAGGCGGAGGTGAGATAAGAGCTATACCCGGAGTTGAGAATCTTGTATCCGCAACCCAGGGATAAACTTTCTTGCCGGGAAGATGTCCGCCTTCACCGGGCTTTGCTCCCTGCGCCATCTTAATCTGTATTTCTTTTGCGCTTACAAGATACTCGCCGGTAACACCGAATCTTCCGGATGCCACCTGCTTGATAGCACTGTTCTTTTCCGTACCGAAACGGTCTCTCTTCTCACCGCCTTCACCGGTATTGGATCTTCCGCCGAGACGGTTCATTGCGATGGCAAGTGTCTCATGTGCTTCCTGTGAAAGTGAACCGTAACTCATAGCACCTGTCTTGAATCTCTTTACTATGGAATCAACCGATTCAACTTCACTGATATCGATAGGCTCTCCTGCGGGTGCAAAATCAAGCAATCCGCGGAGTGTGTGAGGTCTGTCCTGAGCATCCACCATATTGGAGTACTCTTTATATCTGTTGTAATCGCCTTCTCTTACGGAACGCTGAAGTGTAACGATGGTCTTGGGATCATAGAGATGATCCTCAGCATCCCTGCCGCTTCTGAGTCCGTGGAAACCATTGGAATCAAGGCTTGTATCCACGCCCAGTGAAAGAGGATCGAAAGCATGATTATGTCTGTAAAGTATACCTTCCTCTATGGTCTTGATGCCAATACCGCCTACACGGCTTACAACGCCTGTAAAGTAAGCGTCCATGACTTCTTTGCTCAATCCTACTACTTCAAAGATCCTTGCCGACTGATAAGACTGTATCGTGGAGATACCCATCTTTGCAGCGATCTTAACGATGCCGTTAAGTACAGCCGAGTTATAGTCTTCGATGGCGGTATGATAGTCCTTATCAAGAACGCCCTTATCTATCATCTCCGCAATGCACTCATGTGCAAGATAAGGATTGACCGCACGTGCACCGAATCCGAGGAGAAGCGCCATGGAAGCTACATCTCTGGGTTCTGCGGATTCTACAATTATTGATATCTTCGTTCTCTTCTTGGTATGAACCAGATGCTGCTCTACGGATGAAACAGCAAGAAGTGAGGGAATAGCAACATGGTTTTCATCCACACCTCTGTCTGAAAGGATCAGTATATTCTTACCGGAAGAGATTGCTCTGTCTATTGATACATTGAGAGCAGAAAGGGCCTTCTCCAGCGATGTGTTTTTATAAAAAAGAAGGGAGATGGTCTCACTGCGAAGGCCTTCCTGATCAAGATGCTTAAGCTTGATCATATCAACCCCGGTAAGGATGGGATGATTGATCTCAAGCATATGACAGTTTTCTGCCTTTTCCTCCAAAAGATTACCGTCGGATCCGATATATACGGAAGTATCGGTAACTATCTTTTCTCTGAGTGAATCGATAGGAGGATTTGTTACCTGTGCAAAAAGCTGTTTAAAGTAATTAAAAAGAGGCTGATGCTTCTTTGAAAGCACAGCTAAAGGAACATCATGACCCATGGAAACAGTGGGTTCAACACCGTTCTCTGCCATGGGGATGATACCTTTATTAACATCTTCATATGTATAACCGAATACTTTGTAGAGACGGTTTCTTTCTTCCTGTGTATGTGTCTCTATCTTCTTGTTGGGTATCTTTAGTCCCGAAAGCGGGATCAGATACTGGTTGAGCCATTCACCGTAAGGCTTGCTCTCCGAATATGTCTTCTTGAGCTCTTCGTCTGAGATGATCCTCTTTTCTTTTGTATCAACGAGAAGCATCTTTCCGGGCTCAAGTCTTGATTTCTTAACAATATGTGCAGGATCGATATCAAGGACACCGACCTCCGAAGCAAGTATCAGCCTGTTATCGTCCGTCACATAATATCTGGAAGGACGAAGTCCGTTTCTGTCGAGGGTTGCTCCAAGGATATCGCCGTCCGAATAAAGAATAGCCGCAGGACCGTCCCAGGGCTCCATCATTGTTGAATAGTAATGGTAGAAATCCTTCTTGCTCCTGTCCATATATTCGTCATGCTTCCAGGGCTCGGGGATAGTGATCATCATCGCAAGAGGAAGATCCATGCCGTTCATGTACATGAATTCGAGAGTATTATCCAGCATTGCGGAGTCGGAACCGCCGGCACGTACAACGGGATAGATCTTATCCAGATCCTTCTCGAATACTTTGCTGATCATAGTCTCTTCTCTGGCAAGCATACGGTCGATATTACCTCTTATGGTATTGATCTCACCGTTATGAGCGATCATCCTGTAAGGATGTGCCTTCTCCCATGAAGGATTTGTATTTGTTGAAAATCTGGAATGGACAACTGCAATGGCAGTCTTGTAATTTTTGCTCTGAAGATCAGGGTAGAACTTACGAAGCTGCGATACAAGGAACATTCCTTTATAAACTATAGTACGTGAAGAAAGAGAGCAGATATAAGTATCATCAGAGCTCTGCTCGAACTCTCTTCTGACAACATAGAGTCTTCTGTCAAACTCTATTCCCACATCAAGATCATCAGGCTTCTTTATAAAGCACTGGTAGATCGCAGGCTGTGAGTCTCTTGCAAGATCTCCGAGTATTTCAGGACATACCGGAACTTCTCTCCATGCAAGTATCTCCATATTTTCCTTTTTCGCGATCACTGAAAAAAGACGCATAGCAAAGGTACGTTTCATCTGATCCTTAGGGAAGAAAAACATACCTACGCCATACTCACCTGCGCTGCCAATACTTATCCCAAGATCTTTGGCAACATTCTTGAAAAAACTGTGACTGATCTGAAGAAGAATACCTACGCCGTCACCTACCTTGCCGCTCGCATCCTTTCCTGCCCTATGCTCAAGTTTTTCCACGATGGAAAGCGCATCTGACATGATCTCATAAGATTTTTCGCCATCAATGCTGGCTATTGCTCCGATTCCGCAGGCATCATGCTCATTTCTGAGCTGTTTATAGGTTTCTTCGTAAATATTCTTCAACATGATCTTCTACTGTCCTTCTTTTATTTATCTTAATGAAAATAACATCTGTCCGTATGTAGGATATGCAAGATATTCTTCCGGAACAAGCTTTTCGGCTTCATCAACATCTTTTCTTAAGTCTTCCATATCACTTAAGATAGTCTCATGATAGAACTTAGCAGCCTCGAGTACATCACTCATTCCTTCTGCTTTTCTGGTATCTTCCTCAAGCTTGCTCAACTTCTCGCTGATAGCTTCTTCCTTCTCATCCAGAGCCTTGAGGATCTTCTTCTCATACTTGCCCGCGCCACCGTCTACAGTCAGCTTTCTTCCTGCTTCTTCAGCAACTGCATTGCTGTACGCTATGATGGAAGATGTAACATCCTTCTTTGTCATCTCTGTCATCGTAAGGGCTTCGATGTGAAGCTTCTTGTTGTAATTCTCAAGGAATATCTCACATCTGGATTCAAGCTCTTCCTTGGTAAGGATCTTATGCTTTGTCATAAGATCTACAACCTTCTCGGATACCAGGAAAGGTACCGCATCGGGAACAGACTTGAGGTTCTTTAATCCTCTCTTCTCTGCCTCTTCGATCCACTCGTCTGTATATCCGTTTCCGTTGAAGATGATGCGCTTATGCTCTTTGAGCATCTTGCGAAGCAGTTCATCGATAGCGGAATCAAGCTTATCTGAAGGTACACCGGAAAGTGCTTCGTAAACCTTATCAAGCTCTTCTGCAACAGCCACATTCAGTGCCAGGTTAGGCTGAGCCATGGAAAGTGCGGATCCGGGCATACGGAACTCGAACTTGTTACCGGTAAATGCAAAAGGTGATGTTCTGTTTCTGTCTGTCGTATCCATTGTGATGTGAGGAAGAACATGTGCCCAGCTTACCTGCTTAGCGCCTTCACTGTTGTATGCCTCACCGTCTTCAATAGACTTAAGTACTGCTGCCAGCTCGTCACCGATGAATACGGAGATAACTGCGGGAGGTGCTTCGTTTGCACCAAGTCTGTGATCGTTACCTGCGGTAGCAACAGAGAGTCTGAGGAGCTCCTGATAATCATCTACTGCAGCGATGACAGATAACAGGAAGATAAGGAACTGCTTATTCTGTGCAGGTGTCTTACCCGGATCAAGGAGGTTTTCTCCTGTATTGGTTGAGATCGACCAGTTATCATGCTTACCGGAACCGTTAACTCCCGCAAAAGGCTTCTCATGAAGGAGACATGCATATCCGAACTTGTCGGCAACCTTCTTCATTACTTCCATAGTAAGCTGGTTATGATCTACTGCGATATTTGCAGTCTCGAATATGGGCGCCATCTCGTGCTGTGCAGGTGCTACTTCGTTATGCTTTGTCTTGGCGGGTACACCCAGCTTCCATAACTCGGTATCAAGCTCGTGCATGAATTCTGCAACCTTCGGCTTTAATACTCCGAAGTAATGATCTTCCATTTCCTGTCCCTTGGGAGCTGATGCACCGAGAAGTGTACGACCGCATAAGAGAAGATCCTTTCTCTTCTTATACATTTCCTTATCTATAAGGAAGTATTCCTGCTCGCATCCAACAGTTGTATCAACATGTGTCACATCATCTCTTCCGAGGAGATTCAACACTCTTACTGCAGACTTGGAAACGGCATCCATGGAACGAAGGAGCGGTGTCTTCTTATCAAGTGCTTCTCCGTGGTATGAACAGA
>Ga0256407_10011080_pt1 | contig 12545 bp, 9 predicted proteins | sample RumenRJG_04DNA_FD_193489 | JGI IMG/M metagenome (GOLD analysis project Ga0256407, IMG submission 193489) | Bovine rumen microbial communities from Lethbridge, Alberta, Canada - RJG_04 | ecosystem: Host-associated > Mammals > Digestive system > Stomach > Rumen | place: Canada: Alberta | collected... | reverse complement strand
CGACGCTCGCGCGCAGTCGACTCCCATGGAGTCGCCAGACGCCAAAGGTCAGACTCCGGATAAAAAAACGACAGAAGAAAACGGAGCGTGAAGCGCGTCGTCGACTGTCGTCAAAAGAAAAAGCCGCCCTTCATCGTGGAACGCGCCCACGGAACGACGGCTGCTCTCGTCTTGGATTGCGGATATGTCTTCCGCGCCGACTCTTGACCGCCGCAACGTCGAAAACCGAACCGACGACGGTCAAAAACGCAGGAGAAAATCAGGATTTAGCCTGCTTTTCCGCCTTGACTTTAACGATGAGCTTCGAGAGGCGAGACTTCTTGCGGGAAGTCGCATTCTTGTGCCAGAGCTTACGAGCGGCGGCGCGGTCAAGCGCGCTGCAAACGCTACGGAACTGGGCTTCGGCAGCCTCGATATCGCCGGCGCGAAGTTGCTTGATAAGGGTCTTGATACGGTTGCGGACGACAGAGCGCGCGGCGCGATTACGGTCGCGACGGACGATATTCTGTCGAAGTCTTTTTTTAGCGCTTTGAATATTCGGCATGTTAATCTGTGCAGTAGTAAAAACTTACGATTTTTTCAATCGAACAAGGACGAGGATTTCCGCAATCGACAAAGGATGGGCAAAACTTGCCGACGCGTTCGTCGAACTCCCGCTAACGCGGCTTCGACCTTGTCCAGTCGGGTCGACTTTCCCTATCGTAAAGGAAAGCGTCGCGTTCTTCCTGCGCTCAGCGCGAGAACAACGCCCCGACGACGCTTTGGGACTCCTACGAACGCGGATATTTTAACTTAATACCGACGCGTTCTTCGTCGCCCCGCGCGGCGCTACGCTCGGCGAGAGCGAGCCGAACGACATAACGTCGCGCAAAAATTAGCGCTACTCATTATGTAGCTTTTGAGTAATTTTGTCCAGTAGCCCCCCGACGTCTTTATAAGAAAAATCGATCGCCGCGAGCTTGCTGGCAAACTCGTTCGCCTTTTTGAGATTTCCCATTCCCATCGCAAGGCGGGCCCCTAAGTAGAGCGTTTTCTTCATATCCTCGCTCTGTTCGTCGAGCTTTGCCGCCGCCTGATCGTAATGAGTCGCGGCAAGCGCGTATTGCTTAATCTGCTGGAAACACTGGCCGAGCGCCAAAAGACACTGACCCGCGAGTCCTTCGTCGACTCTCGCTTTTTGCAATTCGCCGATCGCTTCCTTAATGCGACCGTGACGCATAAGAAAAGAACCGAGTTCCCAGTGAAGCGCCGATTCGTTCGGAGAAAGCTTCAGTCGATACATGATATACTCGTACGTCTTCTGATCGTAGAGTTTCTTCTGTTCGGCATATTTCGCTTTGAGCGCGTCAGAGGGCGACTTCTTGTACTGTTCGGTGATTCGCGTCATTTCCGCGGCGGCGCGGTTCTTTTGAATCTCCAGGAGGAGCGGCGAATAATTCGGATCTTCGGGATATTCCCTAAGAGCGCGCTTGGCGGCGTCCTCGGCTTTACGATAATTCCCTTTCTGGAAGAAATAGTCGATAAGTTCGGAAAACGCCTCGCGATCTTTCGGGTCCTTACGGAGTCTTTTTTCGATCTTATCCTCGAAAGAAAGCTTTTCGCCTTCTTCTTCGTGTTCGTCTTCTTTCGCGCCGCGCGGAGTTTCTTTGACGCGGTTGATCGTGCGCTCTAACATGAGGTCGCTGATCTTCTTGCCGGCCTCAGGATCGTCCGGATTGAGCTTAAGGACGCGATCCCAGCAATGAATCGCGTTTTCAAACTGACCGCGCTCGCCAAGTTCGCGCGCCGCCAGTCGGTTGATATCGACGTCGTCAGGCGCGCTTTCCACCGCGTGTTTGAGATACGCAAGTCCCGGGTCGACAAGTTCGGCTTCGAGGCACGCCATGCCCATCGTCGCGAAAGTCTGAGCGTCCCACGGATCGCGTCGCAATTTTTCAACGCCTTCCTGAATCGTCGTTTTGAGATCTTTGCTTTTCCCTATCGGGGCCGCTTTCGCCGCTTTTTTGAGAAAACCGAAGGACGACTTTTTCTTAACGTTCCCGAATTTGATGCGAAGATTCGCAATAAAAGAATTCATATAAAGGAGGTTGGACGGGTCGCCGACGACGCACTGGGCGAACATTTCAGTCGCGTAGTCGTTGTCGCCAATCTGCATCTTTTGGTTGCCATACTCGAAGCACTTCTGAAGTCTCGCGCGTACGGCGGGCGTAATTTCGGGAATTGGTGCCATAGCAATTTCTCCATGCTGGGTTCAGGAACGCGAGTCACGTCCCGCCCCTATTATAACGACTCTTACACGCCCTTACAACGAGAAACCGTTAATTCTTAGAAACTTTTTACGCCGTCCTTACTTTCTTCCCGACAAAAAACAGAGACCTCCGCGCGCGAAGGTCTCTGTAAAGCATGCGTTCGAAAAAACGTCAAAACGGCAAAAGTTCAGGAAAGTCGTTCGGAGAAAGCGGATCGTCCGGCGCGACAGGAGCGGCGTTTAACTCCGCCGCGGCAGGAACGGGCGCCGTCGTCGTCGCGCTTGGCGAAGAAACAGGCGGCTGCGCTACGCTCGGCTGATTGGCGGGCGCGAAATTATCGACCCCGCCCTGAACGGGAAACGGCGCGACAGACGGCGAATTGGCAACCGCGCCTGCGCCAAACTCGGCGCCGTTATTCACGTTAGGAACCGACCGCGGCGCCTGGGTCGCGTACCCCGTCGTCGGAACGTTAGAAGTCTGCGCAATATTCGTCGCCGCCGATTGAGCCGCCGCAAAATTTGTCGCGTTCACATTCGGAGCGTTAATATTCGTCGTGTTCACGTCTTGTCGCGGCGGCACGCCCATGATTGCGTTCTGCGCGTTTTGAACTTCCTGGGCGCTCAAAATTCGCTGAGCAAAGGCGGAATCCGAGGTCGGCAACGTTTGAGGACCGCCGGCAGGAGTCACCGCGTAGACGCTCGCGCCGCTCGTCTGCGTCGGTTGAATAACGACGGGCGAAGGCGTGGACTGCGTCCCCATCGGCGGCGGAGGCGTCGACGCGACGGACGATGGGAAAGAGACGATTCCCGTACCGTTCGCCGGCGCGCTGTTTGGGGCGCCTGAACCATTGAACGCGACGCTCGACGCCGGTCGAGGTCCAGGCTCAAGGGACGGCTGGATCGCCGCGACTTTTGCGACGTCAGCCGGCGGAGTCGGGGGCGTCGGCGGCGCGGCCAACGGCGCCGTTTCCGCGTTACGCACGGGCTGGAAGTTTGACGGCGGAACGACGCTCGCCTGTTTATTTTTCGCGGCGCTGGCGCCGAGATCGACTGCCGTCGCCTTGACGTCGGTCGGACGCTGGAAGACGCTCGCCTCCATCTTGGAAGAATCGTTGAGCGTCGGGGTTCCGACGTCGACAAGCAGAGTCGGCGTCGTCAGTCCCAGAGTATCGGAACTGGGGCTCGCCCCTTCGCAACGAATTTCGATTCTTCTTGGCATAACGACGCCCGGCGCGTCCACATACTGCTGTTCGCGAACGATAACGGAAAGTATCGTCTCGCCTTGCGGATTTTGGACGTCCTGACGACGAATCGCCGCCGTTCGCGGTTCGACATAGACGCGTTTACGGTAGACGCCGTCCGGAGTTTGGCGCTTTACGGTAAGTAAAATCTCGCCTTCGGCGTTCGTTCGACCTTCTACGTCTTCTTCTTTAATTTCTACGATTCCCAACGCTTCGGGAAACCAGGTCGGATCGATCGGCACAAGTTCCGCGAGGGAACTGCCCTTATACTGATCGAGTTTGCAGTAGTAGAGTTCGTCGGCGTTTTGAAACGAACTCCAAAACCAAAACTGGTCGCCGTCGCAACCGCTGTCGACGACACGTCCGACAAGGGTCGCCGTGCCGACGACTCTCAGTTTGTTCGGACGATCGAAAAAGAGCTGGCTTTTCGCCCAACCAGGTTGATTCATAACGCCGATCGACGCGTTCGGCGCGTAGATCGATTTTATTTTCGCGCTGTTGGCGTTAATCGCGGCGCAGAGTTCGCCCGTCGTGGCGTCCTCGGCGACGACTTTCGGCAAATCGACCTTTCTTGTCGTCTGACATCCTGCAGAAATGAGCGACGCCCACAGAACTATTAGCGCAAAGAACAAGCCCGAAAACGCGTGCGCGCGAGCTACGTTCATGACGTCTAGACGGCGTTCGCTAGGACGAACAGACGTGTTATTATCCAGCGTTGACATGCTTCTGATTAAGAATATCGACAATCCTTGCGCTTAAACGGCGTCTACGACTCCTTTCGACGCCAACGTCCGTTTTCATGGAATCTAAGAACGACTTGCGTCGAGTCTTAAAAGACGCGGAAAAACGGTCGTGGCTGAGAGTAGTCAATTTCTTCCCGTAACGCAAGGGCGTTTTCGCGCTTTGCCGCGCGCCTATTCCTCCAACGCTTGTTCGGCGGCGATCTCCGCGTCCACGATAGACTCGGGCAGGTCTTCCGGCGGAGAGTCGAGAAGCGCGACAAGTCTTTTCTGGACGTCGTCAATTTGCGCGTCGTCCATATGGACGACGGGGACGGCGTAGCACGCGTCGTTTCGAGAAGAATAAACGAAGACCGAATCTCGGTCCGACTTTTCCGCGTTTTGCGGCTTATTTTCAAACTCAAAACGGAAAACGCGACGCCGGACGAGAAGCAGCGCGAGAGCGTACCTTAGATCAGCTTGATCAGGCTTAAAGATGAGCGACTCGAAAAGCGCGACGAGCGCGTCGTTTGGCGTCTGGCGAGTTTTTTTCTCTTCGCCTTCGCCGACGCGGGAAGACCACCATGCCACGGCGGACGCGGGCCGCGTATAATCTCGCCACGCTTCGGCGCAGAGGTCGACGCGTTTAATGACGCCGTCTTCCTCGTAAAGAACGGAACGCATCTTGTCGCCCGGTTGAAAGGGCTTGCCCGTGACGGAACAGAATCGCGACGCGCGCGGCGCCTCTTCCGGCGGGAACGCGGAAATTTCAAACGACGTCATGACAAAGAATCCTCCGGCGAGGGGTAAAAACACGACCGACGACCTCGCGCAACCTTCCGTCGGCGCCGTCAATTTAGCGTTTTGCGCGTAGCAAGACAAGGTCAAAGAACCAGAAAGATTTAGCGGACGTTCCAGGCGCGTTCTAAAAAAAAACAAGACGCCCCTTGCTAAACGACATGCTTCCTTTACAATGCTAATCGACGCGGTTTTCGCGTCTCATTTGCCGGACTGGCGGAATTGGCAGACGCGATGGATTCAAAATCCATTGCCCGCGAGGGCGTCCCGGTTCGAGTCCGGGGTTCGGTACTAAGACCTGGCGTATCACGTCGGGTCTTTTTTCTTTATCGTTTCGTGTATTCGTGAAACGTCCAAGCGTCAAAAATGTGGGATTTTCTCCCGCAAGGGGCGTCGCCCTACGTAAAGAAACGTTATAATAGTACGAGTAGTTTGACTCTTCGACTTCCGCGCCGGCCGCTAAGGCTTTTCCGATATTGTTTGCGGCGTCGAGCGTCGATAATGAAAGCCGTTGAAATTTGGGAGATTGAGATGAAAACGCGCGCCGAAGACTTTGCCGGATTGACCGTGGCGATGATCACGCCTTTTAAGAATGGAAAAGTCGATTTTGACGCTCTACAGGAACAAATCGAGTTCCTTATCGCCGGCGGCGTCTCCGTTCTCGCCCCTACCGGTTCGACGGGAGAAGCTCCGACGCTTACCCATGAAGAACAGCGCGAGATCATTCGCAAGACCGTCGAGTTCGCGGCGGGACGCGTAAAAATTCTCGCCGGAACGGGTTCAAACAACACGGAAGAAGCGCTTTCGCTCACGCGTTACGCGGAGACGGCGGGCGCCGACGCGGCGCTCGTGATCGTGCCATATTACAACAAGCCGACGCAAGAGGGTTTGTATCAGCATTTTAAAAAGGTCGCCGAATCCGTTGGTATTCAGATTTGCGTTTACAACGTTCCCGGACGAACGGGACGCGCAATCGATCCGGAAACGATCATTCGTCTTTCGGAACTCAGCAACGTCTCGATGGTTAAAGAAGCGTCCGGTTCAATGGACGCGGCGTCGAAAGTCATCGGAGCGACGGACTTGACGGTGCTTTCCGGCGACGACAGTCTGACGCTGCCTTTCATGTCGCTCGGCGCCAAAGGCGTCGTTTCAGTCGTCGGAAACTTCGTGCCAAAAGAGCTTTCCGAACTTTGCGCCGCTATGAACAGCGGCGATCTTGAAAAGGCGCGCGCGCTCCATTACCGTCTGTCGCCCCTCTCGCGCGACATGCTCTCCCTCTCGACGAATCCGATCCCCGTCAAAAAAGCGATGCAGCTTCTCGGACGCGACTCCGGCGAGTTGCGTCTCCCAATGACGGAGTTAGACCCTGCGGCGACGGAACGTCTGCGTCGTTCGCTCGTCGACTTCGGTCTCCTTCCGAGTTGAGATCGCTTAAAATTTTGCCGATAAATATGTCGGACGTTCCCTTTCTTTTAACGGAGTGAGAGAAAGCAACCATGATTGTCAAGATTACCGGCAAGTTAGTCGCGCTTTACAACGAGCGCGCTATCATCGAGTACCTTCCTTTTGAATACGAGACGCTCATCCCGGAATTTACGCGCCGCCAGCTTCAGAGCATGCTGCAGCAAACGATATCTCTTTACACGATAGAGTATATCGACGGCAATCCGACGCAGGGGCGCCTAACGCCGCGTCTCCTCGGTTTTCTCACTGAGGTCGAGCGCGAGTTCTTTGAAATTTTCTGCAGCGTCGACGGAGTCGGCGCGAAGAAGGCGCTTCGCGCGATGACGCGGCCAGCGCGTGAAATTGCGGTCGCTATTGAAGAACAGGACGTTAAGGCGCTCTCTCAACTCCCGGGAATCGGCCCCGCGACCGCCGAGCGCGTCGTAGCAAAACTTCGGCGCAAAATGTCGAAGTTCGCCCTCATGGTCGCGCGTCCCGACGACGCGGCGCTCGCCGCCGAGGAACAAGTTTCCGACCTCGTGGCGGAAACGTTCGACGCGTTGCTTGCGCTGGGGCACGGCGAAGCGGAGGCGCGACGAATGATCGACTCCGTTTTAGAAAACAGCCGAAAGAAGTTCAAGGATTCGTCTGAACTCATCCAGGCGATCTACATGAACAATCGTTGACACAGAATCGAGAACGCGTAGACTCCGCGTTCTGAGGCTTCGGTTATGGCTAGAAAAACAATAATCACGGGCGACGATTCTCTCGACGATTTCGAGGAACCTCGGCGCCAATTTCCGGGCGGCGTAGATTCTTTCTCCAACGTTCCGTCTGACGAAGACGCGTTGCTTCGCCCGACGCGTATGTTCGATATGGTCGGTCAACGCGCCGTCTATGAGCGTATCGAAATCGCCGTTCAGGCGGCGCAGAAACGTGGCGAGCCTCTCGGGCACATTCTTTTCGACGGGCCCCCGGGACTTGGCAAGACGACGTTCGCAACCTGTATTCCGCGCGAACTCGGGGTCGATTTTCAGATCGCCAACGGCGCGACGATGCGCGCGCCGAAGGATATAGTGCCCTATTTAACGAACGCGCAGGAGAATTCCGTTCTCTTCGTCGACGAAATCCACCGAATGCAGAAAACGGTCGAGGAATTTCTCTATCCGGCGATGGAAGATTTCCGCATCGACGTGACGATGGGCGAAGGAGTCAACGCGCGAACGCTCAATATTCCGCTCAAACCGTTCACGCTCATCGGCGCGACGACGCGCACCGGTCTCATCTCGGCGCCGCTCCGCGATCGGTTCCAAATGCACGAACACCTCGAATTCTACAGCGAAGACGAACTCGCCGAAATCGTACGGCGCAACGCCGCGAAGTTGCACACCAAACTCGACGACGACGCCGCGTATGAAATCGCGTCTCGAAGTCGCGGCACCCCGAGACTTGCCAACAATCGTTTGCGCTGGGTGCGCGATTACGCCGACGCGAAAGCAGACGGGGTCGTAACCAGCGAAGTGGCGCGCGACGCGCTGAAAATGCAAGGGATCGACGAAAACGGTCTCGACGGTCAAGACCGCCGATATCTTGAAACGATCTGGCGCGTCTTCCAAGGCGGGCCGGTCGGCGTCGAGGCGGTCGCGCATACGATGAGCGTCGCGCCAGACTCCCTCGAAGACGAGGTCGAACCGTTTCTTCTGCGCAGCGAACTGCTCGTGCGCACGCCTCGAGGGCGCAGACTCACGGCGCGCGGATTACAGATACTCGGGATCGAAGTCGATCCAATAGAGTTTGGCTCAAGCGGGCGCGACGACAAGCCCTCGCTTTTCAATTTTTAAACGTAAACTGTGCGATTCTATTTAGCGTCGGCGCAGGTCGGCGCAGGGAGCGTTAATTTATGACGTCGGCAGAAGAAGAACTTAAACCGTATCTGGTCGTCGATCCTCACGAAATGAGCGAACGCGTCGACGCGCTTCGTCGTCAAGGCAAGCGAATCGGGCTCGTCCCCACGATGGGCGCGCTCCATCTTGGGCATCTCAGTCTTGCAATCGCCGCAAAGAACGAATGCGACGTCACGATTGTTTCCGACTTCGTGAACCCGACGCAATTTGCGCCAAACGAGGACTTCGACAAGTATCCGCGAACGCTCGACGCCGATATCGACCTCCTCTCAAAAATCGGAACCGACTTCATCTTCGCGCCTTCCGCCAACGCGATGTATCCTCGAGGTTTCGACGCGTCTGTACGCGTCGGCGGCGTTTCGCAACTCTTAGAAGGTCGTTTCCGTCCGACGCACTTTGACGGCGTGTGCCTCGTCGTTCTCAAGCTCTTTAACATAACTCGCGCCGACGTCGCCTATTTCGGTCAGAAGGACTACCAGCAGGTTCAGGTCGTTAAAAAGATGGTCGAAGACCTGAACGTCCCGATTGAAATCGAAATGTTGCCGATCATTCGCGAACGCGACGGTCTCGCGATGAGTTCTCGCAATCGTTATCTTTCCGACGAAGAACGAAAAGAGGCTCTCGTCCTCAACAAAGCGCTCGACAAAGCAGAAGAACTCATAAAAGGAGGCGAACGCGAATCGGCAGTCGTCTACGACGCGATGCGAAAAATCATTGAAGAGGCAAAGGACGCGAAAATCGACTATATGCATATCGGCGACCCGAAGTCGCTCCTCGAAATGGAACGCATTTCCGGCAACGTCGCCGTCCTTCTCGCCGTCCGCGTCGGCGAAACCCGACTCATCGACAACCGACTTATCGAACGGAAGTGAAAGAAACGCTACGAATAGAAAAATCGTTCTTAAATTAAAACGCGCGTCTCGATTTCTCGGGACGCGCGTTGTTTTACGTTTGACTCCCAAACGGAGACGCGCCGTCGTTACCGGGGGACGCGATATTGGAGCGATTCCCAGTATTTACGGTCGGTCTCGTAGGGGTCGAGAGGACTCGCGGGATTCCAGTCGGCGGGCAGGACGCCGTAACGTTTAAGTTCACGGGCGTAGTCGGCGCGCGGAACGAATTTCTTGGGACAGTTTTCGCCGTTGTTGGGCGTGTCGAGAACCATCGTGAAACGGTTGTTCTCCTCTAAGATATAACGACGCCCTCTCGCGACGTAGTCTACGATTTTCTGGTAATCAGGGTCGCTCTTATCGACGAAGATTTTTCGACCCGTTTTCGACTCGCAGACGCCAAGTCCTCCCGATTCCTTCGACAGCGGCGCGCGCGCGACTTTCGACTGATCCGGATAGGAGAGATCGAAAACGACGTGTCGGTTGAAACGTCCGCCGTCCTGCGCCATACTCCGCGCGATAAACATGTTGTTCTGACGCAGATAGTACGGATAATACAGAGCGTAAAATTGCGCGGGAAGATCATAGGAGCCGATCTTCATGGAGTTTTCGTCAGGCGCGTGACATTCGTCGCAGCGGCGTTTCAAAACGTCTTGATACGCCGCTAACTCCGGCCAATCGCGGTCGTCGCGGGAGTTCACGTTCAGAACGTAACAGCCGATCGACCCGTGAGAGTTGCAAAAATACGTCGAAGAATACGTCGCGCCCGCGTCGAGCCAGAAGGCGACCATTTTGCGTTCCGGCGCCGTCATGCGAACGCCGCCGTGCCCCTCGTCGATCAGCTTAAGGAGCCGACTCGATCCCGAACCGATTTCATACGGATCGAAGTTGCTCTTCTCATGCTCCGGATAGGGAAGCATAACGCGGTTGTCGCCAAAGAGTTCGCGCCACGACATCTGTTGATATCCGATCGTATAGAGCGGCGCCCAATGTCCGGAAATATTGAAGCCGCCCTCCTCGCGGTCGGGATTATGGCACTCGAGACAATATTTATCGAGAATCGGCTGAACGTCGCGCATGTAGTCGATAATATCGGGAACGCCCTCGACGGGTTCCAGATCGACAGGCTTGGAATATCGCGTCAGTTGGGCGAGCCGGATTCCGTCGTCCTGAGTCGGCGCCTCGCTTCGGTCTTCATGGCACCCGATGCAACTGTTCTTCTCGCCCGGCATGACCGACGTAAAGGAGTGCATTCTCTTAACGCACCGTCCGTTTTCGTCGAGCGCGACGAAGAAGAGGGAGCGTAGCGCGGGCGCGTTGAAATACGCGGATCCGTCCTCGGAGACGGGAACGCGCCCCAGCAATCGTTCGACCGCAAACGCGCCGCCGCTCGAGATTTCCGACATCGCGCCCGAGTAATTGATCGGCTTCGGCAAAACCTCGTAAACGAGCAGTTCTTTGACCGTTCCCGGTTTGAGTCCGCCCATTTTCCGACCGCGATAGACGTTGCTCAGCGCAAAGGTTCCCGTCAGTTCTTTCGGATTCGTCTGATCCGCGATGATCGGCTCGCGCGTTCGCGTCATAACGGGGCGCGGCTCGCCGATCCAGAATCCGGCGTCCGTCTCTTCTTTCGGCAGTTCGTAGACCGTCGTCGCCCTACCCTCGCCGTCGACGAGGACGATTTTCTGACGCGACGCGGCGAGAAAATGCTCTTCGGAGAACGCCCACGGATCCGTAAAATCGTTTTTCTCCGTAACAAACTCGACGCCTTCGGGCGCGTCGGGACCGTAGAGGGGCGAAAAGAGCGCGATTCGACCGTAATGCTCTTTCATTCCGTGCCCGGGCGAAAAGATCGCGACCGTCTTGGAGGAATCGGGGACGGGCTTAACGTCCAGAAAGACGCCGCCGGGCTTCTGGTTTCCGTAGTAGACCATCTGTTTCGTCCCGTCGGGATTCATCGTCCACAGATGGTGGAACGTCAGATGGTTGCGATCGACGTATTCCCAGCGCATATAGGCGATCTGCCCGTTGGCAAGCGGCCACGGCGTGTTGTCGTGCTCGACGTTGCACGAAAGTTCCCGGACGTTGGAACCGTTCGCGTCGCAGCGGTGAACCGTCGCGACCTGCGTCGCCCAGCATTGCACGTAGCGATTGACGCGGGAAGAACAGAAAACAATCGAATCGTCGGGCAGATACGACGGTTCAATATCGTCCCAGCCGTCGGTTCGCGCCCCGTATTTATCTTCCCCGCCCGGCTCTTCGCGCTCCTTTTCCCAACCGGTTAAACGCCGAAGGTTCGTCCCGTCAAGTCGAATCTCGTAAAGGGAATAATGCCGGGCGCCTTCGGGCAGGTAGGAGAAGACGATCCTTTCGCCGTCGTAATGCAGTTGAGGGTCGCGAATATTTCCCTTAGGATCCTCGAAAACGGTTCGAGTTTCTCTCGTCTTTAGGTTATAAACCTTCAGCGCGCCGCCGCTTCCGATTGGAAAGGTCGGGCGGTTCTCGTCGAAAGAGTAGTATCCGATGTTGCCGTACCAATGCGGATCGAGGCTTGGCTTGCGGACGGCGAAAAGAATTTCGTCCGGAAGTCCAGCGGCTTGAAAATCTTGCAACGTCTCTTCAAAAGAAGGCGCGGAACTCGGCGTGTCCGCTGTTTCCTCGCTAAACGTGGGAAAAAGGGCCGCCGAAAGCAAACCGATTGTCGTCGCGAATATGATCAAACGTGAAGTCATTCTTTTCACCGTCAAAGAGGAACGTTCGCAAGGACGCGTCGAAACGTCTAAAACGATTGAAAAACGCTCGCCGCTCAAGAAATTATAGTCGAGACGCAGTCGCGCTTCAACGGTCAAGAAGAATCGTTCCTCGACGGCGACGGTCGTTTAACGAAAACAGGCTGTCCCAATCTATTCAATCGTGTTCTTGAGACGTTTTTCTTCCTTCTGGACGACGTTCCACGCTCCCGTCTTCCTTTTTTCACGGGGAGCAGATATCGCGTCCGCCATGGTCCCGCGTTGCAGCGGCGGCTTTTCGTAATAAATTGAACGCTATTAGGAACAGTTTAATCTTAAGCCGGTTTTCTCGGACCGTTTAATTTCCTTAAAACGGCGTTTAATCTTATGGCGCGAAAGAGACAAAAACCGATTCATGGAGTATAATCTCTCGACGATTGCGAAATATAGGAGGCGAGTCGCATGTTTTCAGGAACGCGAAAACGAATAGAGATCGTCGTTGATCGTAAGGCGCCAAGCGGGACGCGCGTTTTCGCGGCGCTGGAGCTTTTCTGTTTCTACGCGAGCTGGGCG
>Ga0256407_10011077_pt1 | contig 12547 bp, 12 predicted proteins | sample RumenRJG_04DNA_FD_193489 | JGI IMG/M metagenome (GOLD analysis project Ga0256407, IMG submission 193489) | Bovine rumen microbial communities from Lethbridge, Alberta, Canada - RJG_04 | ecosystem: Host-associated > Mammals > Digestive system > Stomach > Rumen | place: Canada: Alberta... | reverse complement strand
AACTGTCCTAACAAAGTTGTATGCAAAGCCTGCGCTTTCTCAAATTCTGCCTTGGCTTCTTTAGTCTGATACACATGATAAGAACTATAAGAACCTAAGGATCTATACATTTCATAACGATCCTCCTTTCTTTTCATTTCCTTCTCTGCATCATTCATTTTTTCGAAGAGGCTCGCCATCTTTTTCAATTTCTCAAAAGTCTCAGGGGTATCTTCTGGAGCATATGCAGTATCTACTCTGCATTCAATGGGTTGATAACTGTCTGGAAAGTACAACTGCTTCTTTATATAATCAGCAGCGAATGCCTCTGCCTGCTCTTTTAGAGAAGGAGATTTACAAGACACAATAATTGCACAAAATGCAAGCAATGGGATGATAAGACGTTTCATAAGCATAAGTTTTAGTGTTTGTAATGCAAAGATAGGGCATTTTTCATCATCTCGTATTATTTGACAACGTTGTCACGAGATACTTGAACTATTTATAAAATATAGAGAAATGTTGCAACCTCTTTATCTCAATGATAAAACACTCATGATAGCATATTACATTCCTAGAGCGTCCCACCGAGCATCTTCCATTTCTTCCATGACTTCTTCTCGAATCTCGTCCTCAATATCTTTTCGGAAATCATAGTCTGTAACATCAACGTCTTCTCCATCCTGTATTTTTGATAAAACATCTAAAAGCACCTCAATCTTTTTTTTTATTATACCAAAATCAGACTGTTGCCTTTGCAGCTCCAATTCAGCAATTCTACGCGCTTCTTTTTCGCGCTTCTTTTTTATTTCTTCCTTTTTCTTTTGTTGGCAAGCTTCGCAGTCGGAAAGACACCCCATAACGATAGCGCCAAACTTCCCTACCTTGTAATCTCTATTGTTGTTAACTCTATACTCACATTCTCCAAATAGATGCCTTTTGTCTCCCCAACCAGAGACATAATATTCCTTTCCGCTGCTAAAAAAGAATGAGCATGCACCAATAGCCAATATCACCGCACACCCACACCCAAGAGAAACTTCGTCATCCTCTTTTTTCGTAATCTTTTGTATTATTAGGATAATTACATATACAATAATGAGTAATATTCCCATCAAAATGAACACGGGAGACATATTGTACCATGCAATAGCAAAAATTATTAGGCCTATGCAAATCCAAATAAGGCTGAATTTCATGTTTTCTTTCATATATTACAAATTAGAGTCTTTCCATAAAAAGCTAAATGTCAAGAACAGACGAAAGGAATGATAGCTCTCACCTAGATTCTGGCTCTTCAAATAATAATCTGTACTCTAGCGATTCGATATTATTAAATTTGCATTTCTCTCATTTCTAATCATAGAGAAATCTATCCAATTATTGTTAATAATCGTATCTATCATAATTGACATAGAATCACCAAAATTAGAAAATTCGTCAGCGATATGCTTATCGATATAGTTATTAAAGAGTAGTTTTACCCATGTCGTTTCTCCATCATTAACATAACTCACGACAGTGAACGAAGGGAATGAAGAACCTGTTAAATTATTAATAAAATCATCCTCAATTTTTTCACTTTTTGCATTCTTATGATATGATAAAGTAAAGCCATAATTCGATAAATAATTTATCTCAACAACCATATCTTCTTCCATTCCATTAGGAATATCCATAAATTCTTTCTTTGACCAACCACGAGAGAAACTCAATGTAAAATCTTTCTCAGAATCCCAACAAACATTATTGCAAATTTCACAGAATGTTTCAAACTCCTCATCAGTCATTTCTTTTTTGAAGCTACATTCTAAATAAGGTTTTGTATGATTACTATCATTTTTATAAAACCATAATTCCTCGATTTTAAAATCTGGAAACGATTCACACATTGTGATTTCTCTAATGGATTTTATTTCTGTTTTATAGGAACTGGGTAATTCTGTTATTGGCACAGAGACATGATCATATGGGTGATTAGTCAAGAATATGACTAAAGAAGCAACTATCCCGATAATTACAACAATGTATATTATTCCTTTTATTATTTTACCTATTTTACTCATAATTTATCGATATAAAGAAAAAACTCTATCAAAAAAAACATTAAATATCACGTACCTAATCAATCAAATTTGAAAAAGATTGATTCTTTTTATGCTATATAACATTTTTCAAAACATTTCAGTTTCAGAACTTGCCTTCGTGCTGAAATTGCCGTTCACAGTGGCTGTCAAACTATAAGTCAATTCGGTGTATTCAGGCAACTCCTGCGGATAATCCTTCGAAAATGATTCATTGCGCAAGAACCCGCCTGTCACACCACCTGACATCTTTTTTGTTGGGCACCAACTATCACCTCCATAAAAAAATGGCTGATAAGTACCAGCAGGTAGATGGAAAGTATAGGAACGACCTTTGGCGATATAGGCATGTTGAACTACACTGCCATTTGAGTTGTTTCGTTTGATGATAACCAGCACATCCTGATTACTTGGCGCGTTCACTACTATCTCGCTATTTCCGAATGTAGAATTACTACCATAAACTGAAGAGTAGGGTTGCGACCCATTACTAAGAGAATTACCTACATATTGCTCCAACAATCGTTCATTTTCTGTCTTTACCAGAGGTTTGGACTGAGATGATGAAGAAGGTGTTGAGGAATAAGAAGACACACTCGAGGAACTGCTGTTACTGTTAGTGTTGGAGTAAGAACTACTCGAACTTGACTGATTTGTTTTGTTCTTCTTGTCATTACAATTAGCAATTGCTACAATAGCAAAGAAAATTACTAATATCCAGAGACATCCTTTGTTTCCCATAATTGTTAGTATTGTATTAATCTAATTATGACATTCCCTATCACTTTTTTAGCCGGTGATAGGGAATAACATACAAAATATGCAGATAATGAAATAGTTAAAGACTAGGGAGTATTTGGAGTTCTATCATCTTCTTACTCTATAAGCAATACTTTGAAGACTATCGAAAACGGCAAGCCCCGCAGCTTCTCCATTTCTTACCAACTGGTCAATGTCCCGTTGTCGAAAGCTGATGATACTGAAGCCATCCACATCGGGACGGATAAGAAGGTCGGCATCAACACAGTTCGCCTTGTACTTCTCTTGATCAGGATGTTTGAAAGCCCATGTCAGCATGGCCTTCAATCCTCTATCTTTAAAAGACTCTCGAGATTTTTCTCCTCCGAAAAGACTCTTCGTTGAAATATCAACTGCAATTACAATATCAGCACCCAAATTGCGAGCTACATCAACAGGCAGATTGTTCAGCATACCACCATCCACCAGTTCCATGTTGTTCATTTTAACTGAAGAAAACACAAAGGGGAAGGACATACTAGCTCGAATACATTTGGCTACATTCCCGCTATCCAAGCAAACCTCCGAGAAGTCATCCACATTGACAGCCATGCATCGGAATGGAATAGGCAATTCATCGAATGAACAATCTCGATACTCCAGCAACTCATCTAATGTTGTTACCACTTTCTCGCCCGAAACAAGACCTAAAACATCATTGTCATTCAAATTCGGACTCCAATGAAAGATAGTGGAAGGCGAGAGAAGATTCCAATTAGACAAGACATAATCCGACCATTTCTGTGCCCGAAAAATCGAATCAATCTGATCAGCGCTGTAACCTACAGAATAGAGACCTCCAATAACAGAACCAATAGAAGTTCCTACAACCAAATCAACCGGCACATCCGCCTTCTCGATATACTTTAATACGCCAATAGTTGCAGCTCCTTTGGCTCCACCTCCACCCAAAACAAGTGCTACCTTAGGCCTACGCTGGCAAGAAGAAAAGAATCCTAAAAGAAAGATGCACAATAGAAAAAGGACATACAATTGATGATTACAACTCGTCTTCATATTATTCTTCTTTACCTTCAAAACTCCACAAAAGCAAAGGCTTCTTTTCACCATTAATCAAGTTCAAGAGATAAGTCATATCCCGACGCGATACGGTCACACATCCCTGACAAGCCACTTCGTTCAGAGGAATGTATTTCTTCCAACACCACTTATCAATCCATTTAGCATTGTGTATCATCAATCCTCGTTTGTAAGCAGTCTGGTTGTCATCATCCAACACCTTCAATCGGAAACTGCGCTTAACAGTTTGGCCATGTTCCTTAGTGACGAGGAATCGGCCCAAAGAAGAGCAATAACTCTCGGACACATTACTGAAGTGCGCCACTTTATCCGTCGATCCTCCATCCGGCCCATGCATCACGTATGCACAATACACAATCTTCCGTTTCTCGAAATCCCAAACATACATGCGTGGCTAGCCTGATGGAATGCTGTAATCCACGAACAAAGCATAATGATCGTTCATGCTATTCTTTTGGGCAAAAGCAAGAGCTTTATCAATCCGACTCCCCACAGTCTCATACGCACTACGGCTGGGGAAATCCGAAAGGAAATAGAATTTCCATCCCCAGTGTATGCCCAAAAAGGGCAATAACAGCCATTACCATTAAAGTGAGAAAAATACACACCTTTTTCATCGAAATCGTCATCTTTCTTTATTATAATTATGAGTAAAAATCTTTTAGATTCGCAAACTGAATTGTATGTTAGTCAATTCTTAAATGATACAACTGAAGATTCGCAAGCTCACGCGCCGAATTCAACATCGACCAACATGGTATCATGCATTCTATCTGAATCTAACTTATTTGTTTTTTTATTCATCGTCCATCATGTTTAAGTCAACATTCCTATCATAATTAAACTGAAACTTCACTTCCAATAACCCATTGTTGAGAAGGTTAGCTTCGACGTTACCCGATAAAACATTGATGTTGTTCAATTCCGTTACTGCATTTTCTTTCTTTTGGATTGATACATCTGCAGAGAATGAATAAGTGTTAGTATAGTATTCGAAGTATTCATCTCCTCTATCAAAAAAGACGAAAGTTGAATCGATTATTGAAAATGGGGGTAATTCTATATGATAGAATTCTGATATCTCTTTTGAATTATGGAATTTTGCATTCCTTATTTCATTATGCGGCAAGAACGAGATGACCCCATTTAGTAGCCAAAAGCAAAATGCGACAAGCACAGCGACACTAACAATACAACCAATTATTCCTTTCTTACATCCTTTTTTCATATATAATAGCAATTATCATAGAATCCGCATCGTTCTTTAGTAAATATGAGTAACCAAATGTAGCCCAGAAGTTATGTCAAATCTATAAATTCACTTATCCTTGAGCAGTGAAATTTCAATGAATATTATATTCCCACATAACATTTCTAAAAAGCTATATATGTTGTATGGGGCATCATATTGAACTCTGAAGCATGATAAAGCATACCATCTCAATTCAAGAACTAAATAATATTTCTCCCTTTGGGGTCATTTCCGTAATCATTATCGTATGGTTCACCATCTGCAAAAAGCATCCAAAAGATATAGAAAGGTATAAATTGATACCAACCAGCATTGCCACGGTCATGACATCGTTTAGAGCCTTGTGCCCATAAGAACAACCAGCCAGGAATACAGAGGAATAAAAAGCCATTTTCCGAGATTGCAAATGCCTTACTAATCATCGCTGCAATCATTATTAGACCCATATAGATTGGTAGAGACAACCAATATTCCTTTCGCCTGATTCGGCCTGTAATAAAGTTGAAAGGTCGTTTAAACATCCCCTTGTTATCAACCATTTCATCCAAATCTTTATATGAACGATAACTTACTTTCTTGGGGGTATGCTGGACTACCTCAAAATCGTTATTAGCTTTGTCAAAAACAGCTCTAGTGGTTAGAACCTTTTCAATTTGCTCTTTCAACAATGGAGGGAAAGTGTCCTCTGAATCATTAGAAAGTTCATCTAACGATATGACACCAGCTTTAATAGCCTCCGCAATTTTCTCTGGAGTATAATTCCGCAGGTTTTTTAATAATTCTTTTTTTGAAATCATACGTCTGATAAATAATTGAAATAATTATACTTCGTCAGAATTGATTCTCTATGTGCATGTATATCTGAAACAGAGAACATCATTCCTGAAAAAGTGGCAACTAGGTTTTAAAAAAGATGAATGATAGTACTTAAAAGACTCACACAGCCCATTATCATTAAGATGATACCTGCTATTTCTAATACAAGCCGTAAGTTTTTTGGGCAACGACTAATCATATTGGGAACATATTTCCATACAAAATATCCCAAACCAAAAGTAAAAATAGCTCCAATCATATTATTTGATTTTTAAAAATATACAATATAGCGAACTCCTCCAAACCATTTGTTGTCAAACAAATCGCTTTCTACATTAAATAAAGATCTATCAAGGGTATTGAGAAGGTCATCATTGTACAAATCTTGATACCACTTATAGAAGAAAGATAAGTCTTGATGCTTCCCAGCGAAACCGAATTCAGGTATGATAGAAAGGGTATGTTCTGAAAAAATATCCTCATCAAAATCATAGTCATCATATTTTAGAGTACCCTTTGCTATGTTAAAACCGTATTCAGCTCCACATCCTATGTAGAAACGATAATGATCTCCTGCTGGGAACAAATTAAATTTTAAGTGTATTGGAATAACAACTCGTTGTCCCAAATTTATATCTTTTGATTTGCTATCTTCATAGTAATTATATAAGCCATCGTTTTCATAGTAACTTAAATCTCTTTTCTTGTTACCATAATCATAAAGACGATAATATTGAGCTCCAAAAGTTAAATTAACCCAGTTGATACAACGACCTATACGGAAATCAACTCCACCTCCGGCTTCAAAACTTTTTGGATTGAAACCAGCGACAAACGATAATCCCATAGAAAATAATTTGCCATATTCTTTTGTAATAATACGCTTTCGAGCTTTATTAGCAACATGTATTCTATTTTCAACATAATTTTTTGTAGAACTGTCTTTAGCCAAGTCTCTAATCGCATCATACAAATCTTTGGAAGAATTTCCAGTTAATTCATCTGCTAGAAGTCTACTTATGCGTGAACTTGCAACATCTCTCCAATTGCTTAATGGATGTTCATCTATATATTTTTTTAGCATTGACACATTAGCATTTGCGCCTAGATTATCATAATCTACGTAATCTTTGGAGATTCTCAACATTTCTTCATCAGAAGGCAAAAAAGTAATATTTTTATTCTTTTTTGCCTCCGTAAAATTATAAAAAGCAATTCTCAACTCGTTAGCATTAAAATTATCCACGGCATCTAATAGTTTAATGTTTGCATCCGCTTCTTCTAAATGCTTATTATACTTTGAATATCTCGCTTTGAAAAGTTTGAAATCTTGTTTATCTCGACTATTTTTTTTATCATTCCAATACTCTTCGCAATCAAATGCCCCAATATTCCATTTCGCTTGTTCTGCATAGAAACCATATTTGGAATTATTCAAATAATTTTGATAGGAATCTTTCGTATTTTTCTTATCAGCTTCTTTCCAAAGAGGAATATCGCTTATTAAACTATCGGCGCGAGAAACCCAGTAATCTTGCTTTTTGTATTTTTCTTTAAATGCATTAAGTAAGACGATAGAACTTTTTTCTTTTGCTTCATCGAAAAGATTCTGTCTTTCTTGCTGCAATTTTTTGATTCCATTTTGACATTGAGACTTTATTTTTAATGCCTTCTGATCCTGAGGATTATACTTTAGAATTTCTTCGCAAACTTTAATGCCCGTTTGAAATTGAGAACGAGATAAATAATCTTGAGCTACTTCAAGCATTGATTCCAATTCCACACATTTATTATATCGTATCTTTGCCTCTTCTGTTCCAAGTTTGGCATATTCGATTTTTGCTTCAGCATAATTTCCTGCCTTAAACAAGTTATTTGCACTTTCAATGTCTGCTTTTGTGGAAAAGAAACACAGCGAGAGTAAAACTGTAAAAGTCAAAGAACTAATTTTATGGTTGATTATCATATTTTTTATAGTTAAATTTAAAAGTTAGAATATATCTTCATCTATGTTTTGACTTTCTATAATCTTCTTTGTGTCGTTTTTTATTTTTGTCTTAGCTCTTTCATTAAGAGATTGGATTTCCCTAGCGAGTCTGCTATCCACAACGGATCTATTTTGTCCAAAGTCTTGAGCTGCTCCGCGCAATTGATCTAGGGCTAGATTGGCGTTTGGAATAGAGAGGCTGGGCATACTACCCTTTAAATGTTCAACTTGTGCATCAAAGAGATAGAACTTTACACTATCAAGTTTGCTCATGAGAGATTTACAAGGTTGAAGCTTTGTATTAGAACGGAACGTGTTAGCTTTGGAAATAAGATCTTTTGCTACATCAAGTTCTATGTAAGACTTGCTTCTGCCAATAATCCCTAATGCTGAAAAATAATTATTTACGATTTCAGTAATAGAAGTAAGTCTCCCCAAATCTGCTGCAGAGCAAAATTCTGAAGCGGCCATCATTTGACAGTTCTCTTTAATCTGTGACATTATTGAGGAATTCCAATTCCCATCTTGTAAAATGTTTAGACAAATGTCTTCTACATACTTTACATAACTGTCAAAGGCTAGTTTACGGCAATCAGCAGATTCTTTATCATTAATTTTCCCGAGAAGTTGTTCTGTAATAATCTCATCGTTAATCTGAAGATATTGATTCTTGTGTTTGAAGTTTTTTAAAGAACCTGCATCGGGAATCATCTCACCAACTTCTGCTTTGATTACTTCATGAAAAGATTGGCTCTCAACTACGGGCTCTACATATTCTTCAAGACTAGAATTCATGATAATCATAAATAATCCCAGAATAATCACAACAATAGTAATCAATCCAATTTTTTTCTTTGAATCATTTGTCATAATTGATATATTTTACTTCAATTAGTTTTCAGCATTTTTAGGGGCAACAGGTATTTCTGTATCCAAAGAGTCCTTGTTCAATTGTAAGGAGTCCATGTTTGTGGAAACAGAATCAGTAGTACTATAAGATTGTTTATCTTCTTGGAATTTTGTTTGAGTAGAAGTGATATCTTGAATAGATTCTGTCTGATTATTGTTTCGTAAAAGAATAATACCTAGGGCTATAGTTGATGTGAGAAACAGAATAGCAAAAAATGAAGCTATAATAAATAATGTTTTATATTTAGCTGGAACAATCTTAAGCCTATAAGCTTCGTCATATGCCTCATTATGAAGTTTTCGATCTTTTTTCTTTTCGACACTATATCCATAATATTTACTTGCTTCAGCATCGAGATCTGTAGTCGTTGTCATAAGAGTAACCTCATCTGCATCTTTATCAACAAGGCGGACATAAATTGGCTTAGGCTTGTTTTTCAAATCGATATTAACTACAGGTTCCTCCTGGTTAATAGAAAATTCAAGAACTACATTAACTGGTTGATATGGGGTTCCTTTGCAATTAAGATTAACTATGTAATTCTTCCCAGCTTCACATTTGTATTCCAAATAATCACTGCAAGATTTATGCACTTTTAGCTGGTTGTTGGTAATACAATCCTTTACCTCTATTTTGGGACACCTAATGTCATTCGTACTTATATTTTTATCTTTATAACGAAGATAAATACGCATTAATCGGGTTTTAAAATCGAAGGAAGCATTCCATTCGCCAGTTTGATTGTTAATATTAAGGCTTGAATTATCGAATTTTAATGAAGAATTTTTGTCAAGTTCAAAAGTATAACGACCTTCGTTTTCTAATTTGTAGTCAAATGAATAAGTGAATACTTGTGGATAAGAACCTTCATTAATGAGTGTGGGATCTAACGTCTTAATAGCTTTGTTGTTAACACATAAGGTCAGTGTAGGCTTGGTAATATGATCGGCCTTTTTTTCACTGACCGGGCATTGGACCTGCAGTATAACCTGACGATGGAAGCCAACCTTTCCTTCATAGACATAAATAGTCGAATTTTCTACAACATAGACACCATTCTTATCGTTTTGACCGTCAGCTTTAACTGTATACACTTTAGGTTCCATATCCATATGACTTCTTAAAGGGAGGTCAAAGCTAGTGCCCTCTTTAATGTAGAATATTTCACCCTGATTATTGATTGTATATACAATTTGAGGCTTGGTACTTGCAAGTGCGACAGCTGAAGCGCCTGGTTCTATTTCCTTAGAAATAAAATATACTGTCTTGTAACCTTCATGTTCATCTTGATGAGGATATTGGAACCATTCTTCAAGTTCTTTTTCATCATTGATAAAATGATATGCAGCTTTAGCACTCTGAGAGATTTCTGAAGAAGCATTAGCAAACACATAATCTTTCTCCAATTCAACTCCAGATGGCAGATGAGCAATCTTATCCTTAAAAGCAATCAGTTGCTCTTGATTTTTCTCGAAGAAAGCTTCTTGGTCAGACAGTTCTTGGGGTAGTGCAGCAAATACTTGTGAAATGGTGAAAAGAACCTGATCTGCATGCAAAGCTCTATACCCAGCTGGAACGATGACGGAAACCTGAATAAAACCGCCACGTGAATCTGCCTTGTTAGGAACAATCTTATTGTAGAATGTGCCACACTCATTTACTGAAATTGAGTAAGCTTCTTCTGCATGAAGATTATTGTCACTCATAGGATTACGAACATCAGAGATTTTCTTAATCCAATCTGAAGCGATTGCTGTACTTACGTATGATCCTTCCCAGCCTACATCCTCATAACATGCACTGAGGTTAATAATAATTTCTGCCATATTATTATAGGTATTAAAAAATTAATCAAAAATTCTGCTCAAGAAACACTTTTTCTTTTTAGATTTGTCGCATATAATATCAATAAGTCGATTACCCCCCTTTGGATCAAACCGACAAATGTCGGATGTCAAAAGTTCTCCAATAGAAAAGGCTAGAATTCTGACTGGCTGAGAATCGAACTTATTAATATAGTTTTCTCTGCACACTTCGGTCAAAGCGTTGTAAAGCGATGGGTAATTTAATTTGACATAATTACTTGCTTTAGCGTCACGTTCTTCATCTGTAACACCAGGCATCATATCAGTTTTTGTAACAATAATATAAATGCCATCTGTACTGTTGTTGAAAACCTTATACTCTTTAAGATACTGCATGCAAACATGCAAAAAATCTTCCATGCATACATCAGCACCCTTTACGTTCTCAGAAGGATCTTCAAGATATGGGACAATGAAGAAGTGAAGCTTGCGATTTCTAGTATCTCTAAGAAATTCTGTAGCTACATCAAGGCAGCGAGCTTTATCATCACTCATCTCTTTCTTGCGCTTACGATCTCTCATTGCTTTAAAAGTTTCGCCTGCTAAATCAATCAAACAGCATTGGCGTTTGCCATACTTTTCATGATTAAAAGTATATCGAGCATAGGCAATAGATGTTTCATTGGTACTTTGAACCAAGTTACAGAGTCTACCTGGTTTAAAAACATTGGAAAGTACTTCGAAATAATCAGCACCAAGTGTGCCTTCAAAAGAATCGTAGTAACCAAGGTTTCTAGACTGACTCAACATAGAGCCTAGACAGCAGGTTTTACCAGAATTTGGCAACCCCCAGAAATATATTTCTGTATTATCTGCAGGTAGAACATATTTTTTGTTCTCTTCAAGAGGTTCTGAAACTAAGGACTTTACCCCCTTGAAATTTTCCATATATTCGTAATCAGAAGGACTTATTCCTAAAGCCTTAAGATCATCTTCCTCTAATTGAGCAGACTTCAGTCTAGCAAGGAACTTAACACAGCCAATTTTACCTTTCTCTGCTTTAATCTGGTTGACCAATCCGTTTCTGGCCGAAACTATTTTCGTCTGCAAACCAGCGACAATCTGATTCCAGATATTAACGACAGATGCATCTGCCGAATCTCGGAAACCTTTTGCCTTTTCCTGATAATCCTTAGCCGTTTCGATACGCTTGCTAAGGTCATTAATACCATCGACAGTCCTGTTAATTACCTGTCCCCACCAGCTAACGACTTGAAGGGCGTGTTCTCCTGCTGGAAAATTCAGGATGTAATTTTCCAAGTCATCCTCGCTATGCGATTGTTGACATTTACTGTAAAGTTGAGATTCTATAGCCATATTTATTATATTATAATTATTTTGCGTCTTGAACGTCTTTATGAGATCTTTCAATTGTAAGCCACTGACCGCACAATGCAAGGATCAGAACAAGGATTACAACGATTGAACGATTACTATAATAAAAACCTTCATACTTAAAAGTTTCTTTAGCCTCAGAAAGACTCTGATAGTTAGGATAAGAAAATTCTATATGATCTTCACCTGGGTGATAAAAAGTTTTGCTTAACTCTGTCAGGCTATTGATATAATTTTGAATCTTCTCATCCAACATATTCACATTGCCAACGAAAGATATATTCCACACATTTACTTTTCCTGCTTTGGAAAGCCACTTGTTAAACTGCTGCTGAAGTTCCTGATTTGTTGGAGTTAAAGAGCGCTCAAGGGATTTGACCAAATTATTGATTTTTTGAGCATCATTTGAACCAGGGAACTTGCCAATCATGTCATTATAATCACTTGACTCCTTCTTTTTCGAAATCTTTTCTAGTCTAC
>Ga0256407_10011076_pt1 | contig 12547 bp, 8 predicted proteins | sample RumenRJG_04DNA_FD_193489 | JGI IMG/M metagenome (GOLD analysis project Ga0256407, IMG submission 193489) | Bovine rumen microbial communities from Lethbridge, Alberta, Canada - RJG_04 | ecosystem: Host-associated > Mammals > Digestive system > Stomach > Rumen | place: Canada: Alberta | collected... | reverse complement strand
CTTGTTACAGAAAGACAACCCTGATGTTCATATTGCAAGCGTTACAATCACGGACGCCGAAGCCGATGAAGCAAACAAAGACATTCGACGAGTTGTTTACGATGTAAATTGCATTACTGATACCGGCGAAGAGTTTATCATCGAAATGCAAAACGATTCGCAAGACTTTTTCTCTGACAGAATAGTTCTTTACCTTGCACGTGCGGCATCACGACAGCAGGGCAAAGGATATTTAAAATTTGTTGATGAAAACGGTGAAGTTCAAAAAGAGCCGTGGAAATACAATATGAAAAACATTTACGGAGTTTTCTTTATGAATTTTATTGATAAAGAACACCCGCAAAAACTATCACATTTCCAATTTATGGAAACGAAAGAACATTACAAAGATTCTGACACGCTTCAATATTGGAAGATACAAATGCCGCTTTACAGGAAGATGAAAGAATCTGACTGCAAAACTGTCATTGACAAATGGATATATAACTTATCAAATATGGCGAAAATGAAAACACAATTAGCCTTTAAAGAAGATAGTCCGCTTTTTATGCGGTTGGAAAAACTTGCATCATATTCCGACATGACAAGGGAGCAGCAATGGCAGTACGATTCAAGTTTTCACAACTATATAAGTTATTACGGACAGTTGGCAACAAAATTAAGAGAAGGCAAAGAAATCGGTTTCATAGAGGGTGAGACAAAAGGCCGTGCAGAAGGCATTGAGCAAGGACGCGCCGAAGGCATCGAGCAAGGACGCACCGAACAACTCGTTGAAAGTATCAAAAATCTCATCTCAAGTGGCTTTGATTTCGACAAAGCAGTCGAAGCGTTAAAAGTCCCAGCCGAGCAAATCCCAGAACTTCGCAGGTTGATTTTTAATAATTAACACTAATTTTATAAAAAACGACTATTGAAATGTTTTTATTGATATGCCCCCGATAGTTTTTGTACAACTATCGAGGTTCATATCAAAAATATCTATTTTTTTAAAATATTTATTCAAACAAAGTTTTGTAACCTTTTCCTTCTACTTTAACGTTTTTTCCGCCGTCTAACGTCACTTCTTTTTCGTCAGCGTTGAAATTAAAAACACAAATTATTTTCTCGTCGTTGCTTTTACGTTCAAAAACCAAAACATTGTCGTTGCTACTCAAAAACTTAACATCGTTGTTCCATAATGCTGAATGTGAATGTTTTACATTATTAAGTTCGGCATAAAAATCTTTCAACGGCAAATTAGAAAAATCAATCACGTCTTTTTCAAAAAACTGCAACGCTTTTTTGTTGGCAGCCTCCTGACCCGAATAACAAAGCGGCATTCCGGGCAAAAAATATGTCAATGCAGCCATTTGCTTTACGTAGTCGCCCATACGGTCGTATTCGGATTTGCTCCAAGAATTTTCGTCGTGATTGGAGGTGAAATTCATCAAAATTGCGTTTTGAGGAAATCGCTGTTTTAATGTATCATACAGAGATACAATATCTTGCGCAGTGTTTTTGCCTTGTGCAATGCCATTGAGAATATGATGACATTTCCAATTGTACGACATGTCAAAAGCCTTGTGAATTTCGGGTTTGTCGTCTTCGGCAAGCATGAAAATCGGCTTTTTAATAGTTTCTAATTCTTTGCGACATTCTACCCAAAAATCTGTCGGAACCATGCCTGCAACATCGCACCTAAAACCATCTATGTCAGCATTTTTTAGCCAAAATTTCATGGCGTCAATCATCGCCTTACGCATTTGAGGATTGTTGTAATTGAGGTCGGCAACATCATTCCAATCAGTGCCTTCCGGAACAGCCGGATTGCCGAGCGAATCAAGATTGAAAAAATCTTTATGCTCTTTTGTCCAAACGTTGTCTCTGCCGGTATGATTGGCAACCCAATCGAGAATGACTTTCATTTTGAGGCTGTGTGCGTGATTGACAAGGCGTTTTAAATCTTCCAAAGTTCCAAATTCGGGGTTGACTTCCTTGTAATTTTTCACGGCGTAATAACTACCCAAAGTGCCTTTTCTGCCTTCTTCGCTAATTGGAAAAACAGGCATAAGCCATAGAATATCAACATTTTGCTGTTTTAGCCGCTCTAAATGTTGTTCTTCAAAGGCCTTCAACGTGCCTTCCTGAGTGTATTGACGAATATTTACCTCGTAAATGTTGCTTTGAGGAATTGTAACTTCCTTGGTTTCAACTTGTCCGCCGCTGCATGAAGCAAACAATGCAATCAACGAATATAATAAAAATTTTTTCATCGCTTTTTTTTAATAATTATTTTGTGCAATGTTAAAACATATTGAAATAAAAATAAGCATTTTCAGCACGAAATTAAAAGAAAACTTGTGCAAACGATTGCAAAATTTTATTTTTCAAAAACTGCAATCGTTTGCGCTTTTTTTCAGTTGTTTTAATGACTAAAAGTTAGATTTTCAGCATAATAACCTTTATTATTGCAACGTGAAACCATAGATCAAAAATACCATGAAAAGACTGTTTTATACATTACTGATTTTATTGACTGCGATAAGTTTTTCATGCGGTCAAATTATAGAATGTTCGCCAGAATTTCCGAACATTAAAACCCAAAATGTTGTAATAACCTTTCACGCCGACCAAGGAAATGCGGGTTTGAAAGATTTTACGGGCGATGTTTACGCCCATACCGGCGTTATATTGAAAGGCGGCTCTGACAGCGATTGGAAAAATGTTGTTGCCGATTGGCCCAAAAACGTCAACGATAACGACCCAAAATGCAAATTAAGCCGCATTTCAACAAACACTTACACGCTAAATATCGGCAATATCAAAGAATTTTACGGCTTAACCGACGAACAAGCAGCAAAAGTCAAAAAATTGGCTTTCGTTTTTCGTAATGCCGACGGTTCAAAAGAAGGAAAAAACACCGGCGGAACAAATATTTTTCTAGAAGTTTATGCTGCTGACGAGTTTAATATAACCGTCAAAAAACCCTCAGAATCAGTTATTTTCGTAAACGGTGGCGAAGAAATCGAAGTTGAAGTTACAACCTCGTCAGAAGCAGAAATTTCTTACTTTCTCGACGATAAAGAAGATCCTTTGCTTAGCGGTAATTCAATAAAAATCAACGCTAAAACTTCCGGCTGTCATATCATAAAAATAACCGCTAAAAACAACAACAATGAAACCGCTGAAAAATCAATTTCTTATGTAGTAAGAGAAAATGCACAAACGGGCGAAATGCCAAAAGGGTTAAGACGCGGAGTAAATGTTACTGGTGAAAACGAGGCAACTTTCGTTTTGTTTGCACCGAATAAGAAAAACGCTTATTTAATAGGAGATTTTTCTAATTGGCAAATCAACCAAAATTCTGCCATGACAGTCTCTGAAGACGGAAAATATTTTTTCTGCACCATCAGCGGTTTGGACAAAGACAAGGAATACGGTTATCAATACATCGTTGATGAAACTATCAGAATAGCAGATCCTTACACCGAAAAAATACTTGATCCCGACAACGACAAATATTTAACGAAAGATATTTATGACGGTAATTTAACTTATCCGCAAGACAAAACTTACGGCATAGTTTCAACGTTTCAACTTGATAAAAAAGCTTATAATTGGCAAGTTAAAAATTTCGATGCCCCGGAATCAAAAAACCTCATCATTTATGAATTGTTAATCCGTGATTTTACCAAAGAAGGCACTGTTAAAGCCGCAAAAGAAAATCTCGATTATCTTGAAAATTTAGGAATTAACGCAATAGAATTAATGCCGTTTTCAGAATTTGAAGGCAACAATTCTTGGGGTTATAATCCGTCGTATTATTTCGCTGTGGACAAGGCTTACGGCACTGAAAACGATTACAAAGAATTTATTGACGAATGTCATAAACGCGGAATAGCTGTCATTCAAGACGTTGTTCTAAACCACGCTTTCGGCTCCTCTCCTTTCGTTAAATTGTATTTTGACGGAGAAAAAACGACTTCAGAAAGTCCTTGGTTTAATGTTAATTCTCCCAATACCGTCTATTCTTGGGGATATGACTTCAACCATGAAGCACCTGAAACTCAAGCTCTTGTAGATTCCGTTATGAATTATTGGATGACACAGTACAAAATTGACGGTATCCGTTTTGACTTTACCAAAGGTTTTACGAATACGCCTGCAACAAACGATGCACAATGCTCAGCATACGATGAGTCAAGAATAAATATTTTGAAAAGAATTTATGATAAAATGCAAGAAATCAATCCAAAAGCATACATGATTTGCGAACATTTAACTGACAATTCGGAAGAAAAAGTTTTAGCAAATTACGGCATTATGCTTTGGGGAAATTTGAATTATGCGTTTTGTCAAGCAACCATGGGTTACTCCTCAGGCTGCGATTTAAATTCTTTGAATTATAAGCAACACGATTTTGATAAGCCCGGTTTGATTTCTTACGCAGAAAGCCACGACGAAGAACGCATGATGTTCAAATGTTTGAGATACGGTCAAACAACGGCAAAATATGACGTTAAAGATTTAAAAACGGCTCTTGAGCGTATGAAAGGTGCGGCAGCGGTTTTACTTTCAATGCCCGGTCCTAAAATGATTTGGCAATTCGGCGAATTAGGTTATGATTATTCAATCAATTACAATCCGACAACGGGAAAAGAAGACGATGGAGCCCGCACCGACAAAAAACCTTATCCCGAAAACTACTTGGATAACGAAAACCGTAAAAGCCTCTATGATTTTTATTCAAAACTCTGCAAATTGCGCAGAACCAACGAGGCTATGACAAATGGCACAGCGAAAATTGACGCTTCAAGTTTAATGAAAATTATTTACAGAAAATCCGAAAAAGCTAATTTGATTTTCGCTGTTAATTTCAACACCGACAACACGAACGCAAGAATTGCATTTCCTAAAGGCGGCACTTGGTACGAGATTATTTCGGGAGAAAAATTAGAAGTGAGCAACCAAACGGTTAATTATCCGATGACTCCGGGACAAACCGCTATTTTCTCCGATAATGAAGATGACGTGGAAACAGCCACTGCTGACATCATGCCAAAATCCGAAATCAATTTAACCGTTTATCCAAACCCTTGCTCTGAATTTATTACGATAGATACCAAGGAGAAAATTCAAGATATTTCGATTTTAAATATTTCGGGTCAAAAGGTAAAAACATTAGAGACCAATCAAAATAAATTTGACATTTCGGATTTAACAAGCGGCATTTATTTCGTAATCGTTAAAACCGAAAAAAATCAAGCAGTTAAAAAGTTGGTGAAAAAATAATTCACCAACTTTTCTCCGAGAAAAAAAGTTTTTTTTTCAAAGTTTTGAAATTCTTTCCACCTCCGTTAAAATTTTTTCTTCGTCCGTAAGCGGATTAAACCAAGAGTTATTAACCTCTTTGGAAAACCAAGTTATCTGCTTGCGGGCATAACGGCGGGTGTTTCGTTTTATAAGTTCGACAGCGGTTTGCAAATCCGTTTTACCGTCTAAATATTCAAACAATTCCTTGTAACCCACAGTATTAAGAGGCATCAAAGTTTTATATTTTTCAAGGCTTTTTACCTCAAGCAAAAGTCCGCTTTCCATCATTTTATCAACTCTTAGGTTAATTCTCTGATGAAGAAGACTGCGCTCCATATTAAGAGGTATTCTAAAAAACTCAAAATTTCGTTTTTTAACGTTTCCTGTCCGAAAAGATGAATAAGGTTTTCCCGTCTGAATACAAACCTCCAAAGCTTTTATAATCCTCGTATGATTTTTTAAATCACATTGAGAATAATAAAAAGGATCCAACCTCTTTAAATCCTCTTTCAACGGTTCAATTCCTTCCATCTCAAAACGCGTCCAAAGCTCGTTGCGCAAATTTTCATCCCTGTCAGGAGCATAATCAATTCCGTTTAAAACCGCATCAACATAAAGCATCGAACCGCCGCACATTACCACAATATCTTTCCTTTTGAAAATATCGTTTTCCAAAAGCGTTAAAACCTCTTGCTCGTATTTGTAAGCATTATAATAATCCGTAACAGAATGTGTTTGAATAAAATGATGCTTCACTTTATTTAATGTGTCATTATCCGGGACTGCCGTACCGATTGTCATCTCGCGAAAAATCTGACGTGAATCCGCTGAAATTATTTCAGTATCAAGCATTTGCGCTATTTTTACAGCCATATCCGTTTTGCCCGAAGCAGTAGGACCTATCACCGCTAAAAGTTTTTTCATAACGAAAATTTTGTTTTGCGCAAAAATATCAATAAAAAAGCGTATTTTAAGATTAAAAAAAATTAACATTGTACTTAACGTAAAGATAACATTAAATATATTCTTTTGCGCAACTTTTTGATAAAAAATACGTTTAAGTAAAGGAGTCCTTATAAATAGAAGGATTCATTTTTTATAATAATCTGATTGTAATATGAGACAGTTAAAAATTACAAAGTCAATTACCAACAGAGAAAGTGCATCTCTTGACAAGTATTTGCAAGAAATCGGCAAATACGAGTTAATCTCAGTAGAAGAAGAAGTAGAACTCGCTCAGCGTATACGCAAAGGCGATCAGTCTGCTATCGAAAAACTTACGAGAGCAAACTTGAGATTCGTTGTTTCCGTTGCAAAACAGTACCAAAATCAAGGACTTAGCTTGCCTGACCTTATCAACGAAGGCAATTTAGGTTTGATTAAGGCTGCTGAAAAATTTGACGAAACCCGCGGTTTCAAATTTATTTCGTATGCCGTTTGGTGGATTCGTCAATCCATTATGCAGGCGATTAACGAACAGTCAAGAATTGTACGGTTGCCGCTCAATCAGGTAAGTTCTTTGAGCAAGTACAACAAGGCGGTGTCTGATTTTGAACAAAAGCATCAACGCAAACCCTCACCGGAGGAATTGAGCGGTATTTTGGAATTGCCGCAGGAAAAAGTTGTTGATACGATGCGCGTTTCAGGCAAGCACGTAAGTGTGGACGCTCCTTTTGTACAAGGCGAAGAAAACAGCCTGCTTGATGTCTTGGAAAACCCTGATTCACAGGTTGCTGACGGAAATTTGATGGACGAGTCTTTGAGCAAGGAGATTGAAAGAGCATTTTCAACCTTGACAGAAAGAGAACGTTCTATCTTGAAACTTTCGTTTGGAATCGGTTGTCAGGAGCTCAGCCTCGAGGAAATCGGTGATCAGTACGGCCTGACTCGTGAGAGGGTGCGTCAAATCCGCGAAAAAGCAATCCGCAGATTAAGAAACACCTCAAGAAGCAATCTTTTGAAAGCCTATCTCGGTTAATGAAGATTTTCTTTCTAATCCAATGAAATGAAAAAGGTTAATTTACTTGAATAAATTTTTTAGCGGGTGTAAAAAAACTCCCGCAGAATGAAAAAAAAAAAAGAATTTTTATAAAAAAAGGAAGGGCAGTTTTCTTGAAAAAGAATCTGCCCTTTGCCGTTTTTTTTAGGAATAAAAAAAAAATAAAAAAAAATTTGAAACAAGGCAAGAAATTTGCAATATATTTATTAATTTTGAAGGCGACTTCTGGCACTGATTTTTGCCGAAATAAAATTAATGTTTTTTTTCAAAATATTACTCAATGGGTTCAGATAACAATATAGCAAACAAAGATTTTGTGATAGAATTGATGAAGTCTACTCAAAAAGAAGACCTCAATTATATCTATCGCGGTGAATTTACTCAAAATCTGCAACAGCATATTTTATCACTTGCCGAAAAGAATATCGACAGGGACAAAATTTCGGGAAAAATAAAAAAACGTATTTTCCATATCATGGTGGAAAGTATTCAAAACATTTCCCGACATGGTGATGCTGCGGAGGATTCCAACGAAATCACCGACTCAATGTTTTCTATTCAGAAAGAAAACAAATGGTATTATATCACCACGGGTAATATTATAGAAAACGGCAAAGTCAGTGATTTGAAATCAAAACTTGACAAAATCAATAGTCTTGATTCGGAAGAACTTGATAAATTTTACAGAGAAGTTTTAGGCAACGGACAACTCTCAAGCAAAGGCGGTGCAGGCCTCGGTCTTATCGAAATGGTAAGAAAATCAGGCAACAAACTCTCGTATCAACTCGAAAAAGTAAACGATGAAATTTCGTTCTTTTATCTTCACAGCAATATCAATGGTACGACCTTGGAACAAGCCCCGGAGCAATCACCCGAATCGGTTTATTCCGTAAACTATATGGTAAAACTCCACAGTTTTATCATGAAAAACTCAATATTATTGATTTACAGTGCCGTTTTCGACCAAGACAGCCTCCTTAGTCTGATTTCTATCATGAAAAACAGAATGAAGGAAACTCTGAACTCCAAGAAAAAAATCATTAGCATTATGGTCGAAATGCTGCAAAATATTATTCATCACGGTAATGTAAATGTTTCTGGCATAGAAGGTTGTCAAGGAATTTTTTATATTTCATTAAAAGATGACAAATATTGTCTTACTACAATTAACTACATAAAAAAATCAAAAGTCGATGATTTGAAAGCAAAACTCGACCATATTAACTCACTCAACGAACAACAAAGGGAAGACTTCTATAACGAAAGACTTTTCGATTTTAGAATCAATTCAAGCAAAGAGGCGGGATTAGGTTTAATCGAAATCAGAAATAAAAGCCGCAATCCATTAGAATACGAATTTATAGAAGGCGAAGGTGAATATTCATTATTCAAAATGACTTCATGTATTAACAGATAAAAAATGGTTGAAAATCTCAATATCAGTGCAACGGAAGATACGCCGGAGGTAATAATGAACGGTGTAAAAGGGTTCATAAGTTTTAGCGGGACTTCTTGGGCTGAAGATGCTTTAAGTTTTTATAAACCGCTGATTCAATGGATAAAGGATTATTTTGAAAACCCGCAACCCAAAACCGATATTGAGTTTAATCTCTCATATTTTAATACCTCAAGCGCAAAACAAATTGCAAAACTTATTACCGCAATCAACGAGTGCAAAAACAAAAACCAAATATTCGTAAAATGGTATTATGAGAGAGAAGACCATGAAATGCTAAAAATAGGACAAAAATATTCTTCAATTCTTAACCTTAATTTTCAGTTTATCGAAACTGAACCCGTTGTAGATAAAGATGATTATCAAGAGGGTGTTTACCAGATAGTGAAATAATTTTTTTTAACGTTTTTATTGTCCGAATCCGAAAAAATAAATTAAATTTGCAAAGATTTTTTTACTCATAAAATATGAACACAAAACTCTTTGCGGTAACGGGAAACCCCGTTTTACATTCGTTAAGCCCTGTTTTAATGTCGGTTTCTGACAGTTTCAATTATTTCAGGCTCTGCGCCGAAACAGCGGAGGAAGCGATAAAAACTTTCAAACAGCTTGATTTTAAAGGTCTTAATGTTACCGCACCTTTCAAAAAAGATGTTATAAAATACCTTGATTGTCTTTCGGAAAATGCTAAAAAAGCCGAGGCGGTTAATTGTATTTTTTATTCTTCTGACAATAAACTTTGCGGCGACAACACCGATATAAAAGGAGTTGAACTTACTCTCAAACTCTATCCTGAATTTCTACAGCAGAAAAAAATGCTTGTAATCGGCTCTGGCGGTGCAACTCCCGCGGTAATTATCGCAGGAAAAAATCTCGGTCTTGAAGTTACTGTTACCGCTCGTAATATCAATGCGTTAGAGGCGTTGAAAGAGCGCTTTAACATTAACATCAAAGAATTAAAAAACATAGAAAATTTTATTAACGATTTTGCTGTTATCGTTCAGGCTTTGCCCTCGGGCGTAAAAGTTTTTGAGCCAGAATTATTAACAAAAGACCATGTCGTTTTGGACGCTAATTATAAGGATTCGATTTTTGAAACTCCGGCAAAGAAAATCGGCTTTAAATTTTTGAGCGGCAAAAATTGGCTTGTAAATCAAGCAGTTCCCTCTTACGAAAATTTTACGGGCGAGAAAATCGCTCCCGAAAAAATGTATGAAGCTTTGAAAAACTATAAATTCGATTTTCAAGGCAGAATTGCTTTGACAGGTTTTATGGGAGTCGGCAAAACGACCTCAGGAAAAGAACTCGCAAAACTTACGGGTTATAAATTCATAGATTCGGACGACGAAATTGAGAAAAACGAGGGAATGAAAATTTCTGAAATTTTTTCAAAAAAAGGCGAAGATTATTTCCGCAAAATCGAAACCGAATTTTTGAAAACATTATCAAAAGAGAAAAATATAATTCTCTCGTGCGGCGGCGGTACTGTCAAAAATGAAGAAAACCGCAAAATCTTACGCGAAAACTTTTTGAATCTTTGGCTTTACGCTCCCGTAGAATATTGTTTGGACGGTCTTGATATTAGCAACCGTCCGCTTTTGCAATGCGAAAACCCTGTGGAAAAAGCCCGCGAAATGTTCCTCTCACGCGTGCCTTTTTATGCTGATGCAGCATACGCAGTTGTCAATGTAGAAAATCTTAACAGAGAGAAAATAGCAGAAAAAATTTATGGACAAATTAGTAAAACCTTCAAAATATAATGCTTCTTTGATGATTCCTTCGTCAAAAAGCTATATGCAAAGAGCAGTGGCTCTTGCAATTCTTTCACAAGGAGAAACCGTTTTGAAAAATCCTGATTTCAGCAACGATTCTTCCTCGGCCTTGAAAATTGCCGAAACCTTGGGCTGCAAAGTTGTAAGGGAAGACTCTTTGGTGAAAATCACGCCAAAAAATCCACTTAAAGCAGAACAAATTTCTGTCGGCGAGGCAGGTTTGGGATTAAGACTTTTTACGCCGGTTTGTGCGCTTTTGGGTGGCGGTTTAACGATTCAAGGCGAAGGTTCGCTTCTAAAACGTCCGATGTCAATGATGGAAAAACCTATGGCAGATTTAGGCGCAAAAATCTCGCTTTCAAACGGTTTTGTGCCGATAACGATTCATTCGGGACTAAAAGGCGGTTTTGCTGAAATAGACGGCAGTCAATCCTCTCAATTTTTAACGGGACTTTTAACAGCACTGCCAAAAGCCGAAAAAGATTCTGTTCTGAAAGTTGAAAATTTGAAAAGCGTGCCATACGTTCAAATGACATTGGATATAATTGAAAAATTCGGCGGACAAATTCAAAATATTGATTTTAAGGAGTTTAGAATCAAAGGCAAACAAAAATACATAGCCACTGAGTATCAAGTGGAAGGCGATTGGTCGAGTGCCGCAGCACATTTAATTGCAGGTGCAATAGCAGGGAAAGCCGTTGTTAAAGGTCTTAATCCTAATTCGTTACAAGCCGACAGAGCTGTTATGAAAGTTTTAGAACAGGTCGGCGCAGAAATTGTTATCAGCAATGACGAAATAAAAGTAAGCAAAAAGGATTTAAGGGCTTATAATTTTGATGCGACTGATTGTCCTGATTTGTTTCCCGTATTAGCTTCACTTGCAGCAAATTGCAGCGGAGAAAGCGTTATAAAAGGCGTTTCGAGATTGGCGCATAAAGAGTCGGACAGAGCTTTGGCAATTAAAGAAGAATTTTTTAAAATAGGTATTCAAGTAGATTTGGAGGGCGATTTTATGAAGATAAAAGGTGGAAAAATTTCGGGCGGAGTAACAGTTTCGTCAAGAAATGACCACAGAATGGCATTTTCGTTAGCCGTTGCCACTCTAAATGCTGACAAACAAATCGTCATAACCGATGCTCAGTCCGTAAAAAAATCTTATCCGAGATTTTGGGAAGATTTTGAAAAAAGCGTAGAAATATAACAAAAAAACGCAGAAAAAGTTTCAAAAAAAATATATAATTTTGTCTGTTACTTTTTTTAGAATGTAAAATGAATGTTACAAGATATTCTAACAGAAAATTTGTAATCGGCATAATTTTCACCGTTATTGTCGTGATATACATCGTAAAACTTTTTACGATTCAAGTGATGGACTCAGGATACAAACTTTCGGCTGAAAGTAATGTGTTCAGAAAAGTCGTTGATTATCCAGCACGCGGTTTGGTTTTTGACCGAAACAGTAAACTTTTGATTTATAACGAGAGCTCATACGATTTGCTCGTTACTCCTAAAAAAGTTGAAGCATTCGATACTCTCGACCTTTGTGAAATACTCGGTACTACAATAGAAAATTTCAGAAAAGAATTTCAAAAAGCCGTTAAATATGCTCCGTACAAAGAGAGTGTTATTTTCAAACAGATAACCAAACTCAGATATTCGCATTTGCAGGAAAAAATGTATAAATTTCCCGGTTTTGAAGTTCAAAAACGTACTGCAAGGCGTTATGTTTATCCCGCAGCGGCTCATATCTTGGGTTATGTCCGTGAAGCGGATACGGCTCTTATCAACCGTAATCCTTATTACAAACCCGGAGATTATGTCGGCGTTGCCGGTATTGAAAAATCCTACGAGGAATATTTAAGGGGACACAAAGGCATGAAAATTTATGTCGTAGACGTTAAAAACCGTGTTCAAGGCAAATACAAAGACGGTATTTACGATACTCTTGCCACAGTGGGAAAAAATATTACATCTACCCTTGATATTGACCTTCAGATGTACGGCGAAAAATTAATGCAAAACAAAGTC
>Ga0256407_10011075_pt1 | contig 12548 bp, 8 predicted proteins | sample RumenRJG_04DNA_FD_193489 | JGI IMG/M metagenome (GOLD analysis project Ga0256407, IMG submission 193489) | Bovine rumen microbial communities from Lethbridge, Alberta, Canada - RJG_04 | ecosystem: Host-associated > Mammals > Digestive system > Stomach > Rumen | place: Canada: Alberta | collected... | reverse complement strand
GATGAGTGCCATGACACCGAATGCTGCAAGGCCTATAACAGCTCCAATTTCCATATCTTACCTCCCTGGCTTTTTTATATTGCGCCCAAAGAATCAATGTACAGATCCTTTATATTTTCCCACACAATTTCTTAAAAGGCAACTGTCTTTTACCAACCCGGCCTTCCTGGTCAAGTGTCCTGATCAAGTGTCCTGGTCAAGTGCCGCGCTGCCTGCTCCCATTTTTTAAAAGGTCACATATCGTACTGCCTGTCCCCCTGTCTGATCCGGTCACGCGGCGGGCCGCCCGGTCACTCACGGAATGAACAGACTGCTGTTTACAGGCTGCTACAGGCGGCACGGTTTTTATCTTCGTGCATATGCTCCATGGCAAGCTCATCTTCGATCGTCACGGCGCAGGCGCCCGGTACAAAGTACTGGCGGTACCACACCAGGAAGGTGTAGACGTTCCAGATATGGCGGCTGTAGTCCTCTTTGCCGGCACGATGGGCATTCAGGAGTTTCATCAGCTCTGCCGTATGGAAGAACTTCTCTGCTTCCGGGCTGCAGAAAGCCTTTTTTACGATATTGTAATATTTGTCCTGGCGAAGCCAGATCCGGATCGGCACGGGGAATCCCAACTTCTTTTTCTCGGCCGCCGCGGCGGGCAGATAACGATGTGCCGCCTCGCGGAAAGCCGTCTTGGTGTTGGTCTCGCTGATCTTCTCCTCCAGAGGAAGATCCTTTGCGACCATATACACGCCCCGGTCAAGGAAGGGAACACGGCTCTCCAGCCCGTGGGCCATACTCATCTTGTCAGCCTTGAGTAGAATATCTCCCTGCAGCCAGAAGTTGAGATCGATATACTGCATCTTCTCTGTGTCCGTAAGATCCTTTACCCTCCTGTAGTATGGCGCGGTCAGCTTCCTGGGGTCAGACTGCGGGGAGACGTACCGCAGCACTTTATTCCTCTGTTTTACTGAAAAAACATTGGCATTGCCGATGAAACGCTCTTCTACGGACCTGGATCCGCGCAGAATAAATCCTTTGCCCTTTGGATGGCCGGGAATGCCGGAGACCGCTTTGGCTGCCGCCCGGCGCAGGCCCTGAGGAAGCTTCTGATAGCCGTCAAGAGACAGGGGTTCATGATAGATCACATAGCCGCCGAACAGTTCATCGGACCCTTCTCCGGAAAGAATGACCTTGACATGTTTCGAGGCTTCCCGGTCGACAAAATAGAGGGCTGCGGCAGAGGCATCCGCAAGGGGCTCATCCATATAATACTGGATCCTGGGGAACTCCTCCCAGTACTCCTTTGTCGTAATGATCTTGCTGTAGTTTTCAATACCGACCTCTTTCGAGAGCGCCTCCGCGTAGGGGATCTCGTTGTAGGTCTCGTAGTCAAAGCCGACCGTAAAGGTCTTTGATCCGCCGAAGTTGGCGGCGACATAGGACGAATCCACGCCGCTGGACAGGAGTGAAGCCACTTCCACATCGCTCACCATGTGGTACTTGATAGATTCCCGCACTGCGCGGTCGATTTCGTTGACCAGCCTCTTGTGCGCGGAGTCCGCTCTCTTCTTTCCGCCGGCCGCGGCGTTCTTTTTCTTTCTGCCGGCATCGCTCTTCTCATCCAGGGAGCGGGGAGTAAGCATAGGATCAAAATACCTGCGGGTTCTGATCTTTCCGTTTTTCCAGACCAGGTAATGTCCTGCCGGCAGCCTGAAGATACCCTTGAAGAAGGTCTCAGGCAGCACAGAATACTGGAATGACATATACTCTTCGAGCGCCTGCAGATTGACCTGCCTGTCATATCCGGGGTACTCCAGGATGCTCTTGATCTCGGAGCCGTAGACAAAGTTTCCGTCGATCTGCGCATAATAAAAAGGTTTGATGCCGAACATATCCCTGGCACCGAAAAGTTCCTTTTTGCGCGCATCCCAGATCACAAACGCGAACATGCCCCTGAGGCGGTTCAGGATCCTCGGTCCGTACTCTGTAAATCCGTGAAGCAGCACTTCCGTATCTGAATTTGTCAGGAAGGTGTGTCCCTTGATCTTCAGATCCTCACGCAGTTCCCGATAGTTGTAGATCTCTCCGTTAAAAGAAATGATCCTGCTCCCGTCCGCCGTCGCCATGGGCTGATCGCCGCCCTTGAGGTCGATGATCGACAGACGCCGGAATCCCATTGCGATTCCGCTGTCAATATACTGGCCGCCTCCGTCCGGTCCGCGGTGGATGATCCTGTTCATCATATTGGTCAGGACCTGACTCCTGCCCTCCGCGTTCTCCGCCTTGCCTGCGACCTGCACTTTCACTGTATCCGAAGCACGATTCTGCTGTGCCGCTCCTGTATTTTCCCCGGATGTCCATCCCGTAATGTTACCGGTAAATCCGCAAATTCCACACATAAGATTTGTCTCCTGTTTTTCCAAATGACATGATTTCTTATCCGGTAAATATACCAGATTTACACCTCAAAGAAAATATCGCAATCGTGTAAATAAAACGAATCTTTTGTGAAGAGAAAAGAAAATGGAGTCAACAGGGATTCTTCTCCCGGCAGACTCCATTGTCCCGTGCTTTCTGTTTACACAAAATTGGGAAATCCTAAAGAACTGTGATTATCCGCAAAATCAGAGAAGGGATGTTGTGCGGCATGTCCTGCCTGCGATCAACATCCCTTCTCAGGAATTCTTGTCCAACGGTGCTTACCTCCGTTTTCTGTAATTTTTGAGAGACTGGATCGATATCAACTAATTTCTCTCCTGCATTTCTCGTCTGCAGAAGGTACCCGGAACGTCTTTCATCACATATGGATGTGCTGGTTCACTTAGTGTTGATCTACTATTCAGTGACTCTCTGGAAAACCATTCTGATCATGCAGATTTATCTATCTTCTCCATCTTCTGAAATCACACCAGCGGATCAATGTTCCGACTAATCACTTCTTCACGTCATCCGGTTTGTGATTCTCCGATGCTGCTTCACAAAAATCATTGTGGGGTCGACATCCCATCAGTGAAATTCGTTATCTGAAAAATACATAAATCACGTTGTTATTGCAAATTTACCTGCCCCTTCACGAACGATCTGCAGTAATCAGATGATTTTCGATACGAACTTTATAGTGCTAAGATTTCTTAGATAATTGGTCCGTACCTTCCTTTCCTGGATTTTAACAGTTGCTTTGAAAAAAGATCGTTACTGGTTGCATTGGTGGTAAAATTTTAGTTGTACTTCGGACCGTACCTCCTTTACCTGGATTCCATTGCTACCATGCAGGCTGGTCGAAACCGGCCTTATGAAAAAAAATACTTCAAGACGTTTACAAACAACCAATTGCTCATTGACTTAACAACAGTTTCAATTGTCGATTGTATTTGTTTACCCGGGAAACGTCTATCTGTTTGATGTAACTATTATATCATTTTGAGCCGAATTGTCAATAAATTTATCTATTTTCTTTAAATTGTTCGAATTTACAGACTTTTTTAGACAAATTGCATAGTTCTTTTTTTGCAAAACCCGAATTCGTATTCCCTGCATTCCCCATAAAAAAGCGTCCCGCATGCGAGACGCTCGCGCCGGGCACGGTCGTGTCAGCGACATATTTTCCTACGCGCAAATGCGCATCTTCCGGTTTATTACCGGGGATCCTTCCATACATCGGTATCATGGAGACCGATATTGCTCTCATGGAAGACGGGATCCAGGCCGGCCTCTTTCTGCTTCTCATAATCGTCAAGGGCTGCAAAGGCAATGCGGCCCAGGAGCAGGATCGCGATAATATTGACAACCGCTTCAAGGCCCATCGTGATATCCGCCAGGCTCCAGGCAACATCCAGACTGTTGCCTGCACCGATAAAGACCATGATGGCTGCCGCGATCCGGAAAATCGTCATGACCATTTTGTTTTTGGTGATAAACAGAATATTGGCCTCCGCATAAAAATAATTGCCAATGATGGAGGTAAATGCGAAGAGGCACACGATGACTGTTACAAAATGGATGCCGATCGGGCCGATAACTCTGGCGACACACTGCTGCAGAAGTGGAATGCCGGAGTATCCGCTGTCTGCCCAGTCACCGGTGAGGAGGATCAGAAAGACAGTCGTAGAACAGATCAGCAGCGTGTCAATATAAACAGAGATGATCTGCGCAAGTCCCTGCTTTGCGGGATGGCTGACTGTCGCGGATGCCGAAGCATTCGGCGCGGACCCCATACCTGCCTCATTGGAGAACAGTCCGCGCTTAATGCCAAGCACCATACAGGACCCTGTAAATCCTCCGAAGATGGCTTTAAAGTTAAGGGCGTCCCTCATAATGATGGCAAAAACGCCCGGAAGTCTTGTGATATTGGTGATGATGACAAAGAGTCCGATCAGAATATACAGACCTGCCATGACCGGTACCAGGACAGAAGAAATCTTTCCGATTATGTCCCCCGAAAAGAAAATAATAAGGGCAGCGAGGGCAAGGATCACACCGATCACCGTGGGGAGAATACTGCTCTGAAGATCTTCCACATAGACATCAAAGGCAGAAACAATGTTATACGCCTGCAGTCCGTTAAAGCCGAAGGCAAATGTCGCAATCAGGGAAATGGCAAAAATGATTCCCAGCCAGCGCGCGTGAAGCGCTCTCTCTATATAGTAGGCCGGACCGCCCTTAAAGGAAGCACCCTCTTTCTTTTTGTAAATCTGGGCAAGTGTACTCTCAATAAAAGCGGAAGCCGATCCGAGGATCGCCATCAGCCACATCCAGAATGCAGCGCCCGGACCTCCGAAGATGATCGCCATGGCAACACCCGCCATATTTCCCGTACCTACACGGGAAGCCGTTGCAATCATAAGGGCCTGGAAAGAGGAAACACCTTTGTCTCCGTCCTTTTTTTCAAGCATACAGTTCATGGCGTCCTTAAAGCGTCTGATCTGTACGAAACGTGTGCGGATCGAAAAATAAATGCCGCTCCCTGCCAGAAGGTAGATCAGCAGCCATGTATACAATATATCGTCGATTTGTGTCAGTAATGAAGCAAGGTCCATATCTATCCCCCATCAGGTCTTTGTTTTAGTTCATCCGCATATAACTGAAAAGAGCCTTCCCGCCCCTGTTTTCCCCCGAAAAACAGAGGCGGAAAGGCTGCTGTCTGCAAATGGATCCGATTGATGTAACATCCATTTCCCCTGGTAAGGGATCAAAGATCAGCGCTTATTGCTGCGTCTCCAGATATGCATCTTCTCTGCCTCGGCGATCAGCTCGTCGCGGAAATCAGGATGCGCGATGCTGATCAGAGCCTCGGCTGCCTGCCAGGAGCTGAGACCTTTGAGGTTGACTGCGCCGTACTCAGTCACGACATACATTGTGTTGGGACGGGCGTCCGTCACGATGCTGCCGGGAGCAAGAGTGGGACGGATGCGGCTGGCAAGGCTGCCGTCCTTGTTCTTGAATGTGGAGGACATGCAGATGAAGGTCTTGCCGCCTCTGGATCCATAGGCGCCGAGGACGAAATCAAGCTGGCCGCCGGCACCGGAGATCTGTCTGGTACCTGCACTCTCCGCGTTGACCTGCCCGTAAAGGTCGATATCAATCGCGTTGTTGATGGAGATGAAGTTGTCAAGTTTGGAGACTCTGTCGTAGTGGTTGACATAGTCAACAGAAGCGGACTTGATCTCGGGGTTATTGTTGAGATAGTCGTACATCTTCCTTGTACCGGCACCAAAAGCAAAGGTCTGCAGGCCGCGGTCAAAATTCTTGTGCGCACCGGTGATCTTGCCGGCTTCTGCGATGTCGACGAATGCATCGACATACATCTCGGTGTGGATACCCAGATCCTTGAGGTCGGACTCTGCGATCATCTTGCCGATGGCATTGGGCATGCCGCCGATACCGAGCTGGAGGCAGGCGCCGTCCGGAATACGCTCAACGACGAGTTTCGCGACAGCCTGGTCGATCTCTGTGCCGGGTGCTGCGGGCGGGAATGCATCGATGGGCTCGTTGTCGGTCTCAACGATCATGTCGACATCGTCGATGTGGACATAGGCGCTGCGGTCACCGAGACAGATTGGCATGCTCTCATTGACTTCGACGATGACCTTCTTGGCAACCTGGATGACAGCGTATGCATGGCTGGCGCTGGGTCCAAGGTTGAAGTAACCCTTGTCATCCATAGGACCGACCTGCATGATCGCGACATCGATGTTCTTTACATTTTCCAGATAATAGCGGGGAAGTTCGGAATACTTCAGTGCGCAGTAGAAGCTGAATCCCTTGGCAACCGCCTTGCGCTCGATGCCGCCCATATGCCAGCTGTTCCATGTCATATGTGCCGCGGGATCCTCGATTTTGAAAATCTCCGGCTCATGCATCAGAATGCCGCCGTAGAAGTTGACATCATAAAGATCGGGAAGGCGCTTTGCGAGCTCCTTATCCACCGCCCTGGGGGTCGTCGCTGTCCATGCGTAGTCAACCCAGTCACCGGATTTCACAACGGCAGCTGCGTCCGCCGCACTGACCAGTTTCTGTCTGTACTGCTCCTGATAACTCATGCTGATTCTCCTTTGCATTTTCCTGGTTAATAGAGTCTGGATCTGTGAAGCCGTAAGCTTCATAGAGCAGAGCCGGATCTGCAGGAATCTGCCGCTTAGGCCAGAGATCCACTGCAGGCGTCCGTGCCCGCTTTATGCCGCTTCAAGCCTGATCTGCCTTTTTTAAACTATCTAAAATTATACTGAAAAACCTTCTCTGAAACAATGTTTGTTCCAAGAAACACACAATAAAAATGCAGAAATTGCACAAAGGAAGAGCAAATAATAAGGCGCAATCTATGCATACTGCTCATATGCATAGTTTGCGCCTGCTTTTCTATCCCGATTCCGGTCACAGGTACTGTTCTACGACTGCCTCATAAAACATATTGCCGTATTTATAGATCCATCCGCCGTTCTTTTTGATGGCATAAACGTGCATATAACGGACCTTCTGCCCGCCGGAATGCTCCTTGGCGAATTCGATCGCAAGAGATTCCTTGTGCTTCTTTCCGTGCTTTGCAACATAAGTAAGATAACCCGGGCCGAAATTATAAGCCTGGATCAGGGCTTTGTCATCCTCTATCTCCAGATTATGGGCGATTTTGACAAGCGCCGAAAAATAGATGCATGCCTGTTCGATGGACTCCTCCGGACCCAGGGAATTTCTCTCAAGGCCCTTGGATTCACTGGACTGCATGACATCTTTGTGCTCTCCCTTTGTCTCCGCCATCATGATGGCAAGAAGAACATCGGTATATTGTTCGATCTTTTCGCGCTTAGCGTACTTTTTGACCGTACCTTTGTAGGCAAGCACTTTTTCTGAGAGCGGGCTTTGTGCCCACGCCTTGTGCATGAGGATCTTTTCGCCTGCGAACAGGGTGATGAAAAGGACTGCCAGGGTCAGAGCCAGAATCTTCTGCCGCCGCAGGGCCTTTTCACGCCGTATGCGCTGCTGCGCACGGCGTTTCCGACGCTCGGCAAGACGCTGTTCTTCCGTCAGCCCCTGCAGGTCCGGATTTGTATTGATTTTATTTCCCATGATAAGATTTCTCCGTCTGGCATCCCGAGCAGAATATACATGCAGGAACATATGAATCATCTGAACGAAATACGATCATCATCCATAGCTGCCGTATGTTCGGCCGGCGGTCAGAACTCCACCTCTGTAAAGATGTCAAGGACGGAATCCTCTCTCATGTCGCGCATCATCGGTACGAGCCTCTGGAAGTGCTCTGTGGCATTGTGCTTGTCAATCGCTTCCTGATCGCGCCAGAATTCGATAAAAGCAAACATCCTGGGGTTGTCCCTGCTCACGTTCAGGGAATAGTGAATATTTCCTTCCTCGGCAGAGGATTTCTCCACCAGTTCCTTCATGAGGCTTTTGAATTCGTCTACTTTATCTTCTCTGATCAGGTTTTTTGATACAATCTTGATCATTGTCATCCTCCTCTCTTTATCACACGTCTTTGAAGTGTAAGAGGATTATACCATATGTTGAACAATGAATGAGCACCCTCTTTTATAAAATTTCCTTAACCTCAGTGGACAGTGTTCATACCCCGCTGAAAAAAATGCGCCTTTTGTGCATCACTATTTCGGCGGGGCGCTCCCGCTGTATGATTGCTCGTAAGCCCGCAGCAAAGACAGGCGGAGCCCGATGCAGATCTGCATCAGGCTCCGCCCTGCATTCCGGACCTGTATTCCATGCCCGGTTTCTTACTTATTCGGATTTGTTATTTGTCCCGATTTCTTACTTATTCGGGTTTCTCATCATTATCTTCTGCCGTCTTCTCCTCCGCCGCCTGTGGCGCGGGAGAGATGGGCGGTGTGAACCCGACGGGGTCCCCGGCTGTTCCCGCTGTTCTGCGAGCCGCTTCCCTGGCGGCGCGCTTTTCCAGTCTGCGCTTATTGCCGCGTCTGACGAGCTTCACGATCAAAACGACGATGACGGCCAGCATGATCAGGAAGGGGAATGTCCCCACAATGAACAGGACCAGTTCTCCCCAGAAATCTACAAATCCGTCGATTGCGCTATTGAAAGCTCTCTTCAGACGTTCTCCATAGGTAACTTCCACAACTGACTCAGAATATTCAAACACTTCCTCAAGGCTTATATAGACCGTGGAAAAATTCACGTCCCGGTCCATTTCGGAAAGAGTCGTCTTCTCATCTCCGAGCTCCCGCTCCACTTCCGTCAGGCGCTTCTCGACCGAGATCATCTCCTCGATCGTCTCCGCCTTGTCCATCATCTCCAACAGACGTGCCTGCTCGATCTCCAGGGCTTTTCGGGAAGCGTCATGCGTGGCATAGGAAACACTGATATTCCGGGCATTAACAGATGTGTTGATCACCTGTCCGTCGTTTTTCAGTTCCTCCATAAAGGAATCAAACTTGTCCGCGGGAATCCTGGCAGTGATATTGAGGTAACGGCGCGTGCGTCTGGCAGAGGAGCCCGTCCGGTCCTTATAGTACCAGTAGGGGTCATCATTGCTGGTATCCTCGCTCTCAATAAAACCGCCGCTCTGACTGATCCTGTCATGGATACTCTTTGCAGATTGATCGTACTCCAGCGTCTGAAGAGAGACATTGCCCGAATAAATGATCTTTCGGTTCTCAGAGAGCAGGTCCGCCGGCTCCCCGCCGGCTGTCTCTTCCCCGGCATCGCCCGCGCTTTTTTCCGCGGCGGCTGCGTCCGCTGCCGGCTCGGCCTCCGCGACATAGTCCACGGATGCGCCCTCTTCCCTTGCCGCCTCGTACTCACCGCCGTCTTCCCGATAAGAGGCGTAATTCTCCTGTCCGGCTCCGGCGTCATAACTGCTCTGAGACACGGTCTGACTGTTCTTTGCCATCCCGCAGGCGCTGAGCAGAAAGGCCAGAGTCAGAGCACAGGCAGCAGCCTGTTTGATCTTTCTGATTCTGCCGCTTTCCGTTTTTTTCATCATGATCTCCATTCCGGAGCGCTCTGCAGTGCGGGGCAGCGGATTACCTCTGCCATCGGGACTGTCTGTGGCGCTCCGGTACAAACAGCCTGTAAAAAACGCATCAAAGTGTCTGATTTTGTTTTCTCTATACTTTACCAGTCGGATTACAACTGTGATGGTTACGTATTTATGGCAATTCGCGGGATACCGGACGGTTACGTTACAGTTCAGACAGTTCAGACCCTACTGAAAACAGAGCGCAGAATTGCCATTTGCACTCAATTCAGTTATAATAGATATTGGTTTTATGTTACTGAGGAGTTTCGGCTGACTCTGTGCACATGTTGTCTGCAGAACAGAAGCCGGCAGCTTTCCTTTTTCACATCTGACCTTGCATCTTTTCAGCAAATCCTCTGTTTGTCCGGCTCTGAAGCACCATGTCGGAATGACAGAAAGACTCACGAACACCAATGACAACTCAATGAGGACTACACTATGAAAAAAACCAAATCCATTATCCTGGCCATGTCTGCCGTTGTATGTCTGGCCATCAGCGGCTGCGGCGGATATACTACCGTGACTGCGGATCCCTCCGAAGTCGCTGCGCAGCAGGCTGAGGAAAAAAAGGAAGAAGCGGCTGCGGCAGCAACCGCCCAGGCAGAAGCTGCTGCTAAAGCAGAGGAAGCAGCTCCTGAGAAGGAAGGCAGCACCGACGAAGCTGCCCCCGCGCCTTCTACCGCCACAGAGCCTGCAAAAGAGAAAAAAACCGATGACACCGTCCGAAGCATCCTGACCAACAAAAAGATCGATCCCGAGGTCAAGAAGCAGCGCCCGATCGCAGTTATGTATCCCATCAACTATGAGGCGCAGCCGCAGTACGGCCTCAACAAAGTTGATGTCTTCTATGAAATGATCGAGGAAGGCAACATGAGCCGTCAGATGGGTATCATCCAGGACTGGCAGGGTCTGGATATGATCGGCAATATCCGCAGCACCCGCGCTTATTTCTGTGTCGAAGCCATGCGCTACGATCCGATCATGATCCATTTCGGCGGACCGGTCGACTGGCTGCAGTGGGTCACCGACCGTGAGGATTTCGATAACCTCAACGGCGTCGGCGGCGTTCTTGGAGGCGACTACGGTGCGTTTTTCCGTGTCAACAACGGCAAAGCCATGGAGCACACCGCCTATACCAGCGCAGACAATATCAAGAATGCCTGCGCATTGGCCGGTTATTCCCTGGAGAACCGCCCGGAATATTACAAAGAGCACCAGTTCGATTTCGCTGATCCGGATAACCGCAACACACTGGAGCAGTATACGGATTCCATTCCCGCCACTAATATTGATATGAGCGGAGCCTATCCTGTGACCCAGTCCAGCCTGGCCTACAACGAAGAGGACCACAAATATTACAAATATCTCTACGGCGAACCCCAGTGCGATGCCGTGACCGGAAAGCAGATGTCATTCTCCAATGTCATCATCCAGGAAGCCAAGTTCGAGTACAGAGGCAACCACGGTTATGTCGACCTCGATACCGTCTCCCACGGCCGTAATGCCTACATATTTACGGAAGGCCGCTGCGTCCCCGTCAAATGGGAACGCAAGGGCATCCATGAGCCCACTACCTACTACCATGATGGTGAGGTCGTCAATGTCAATACCGGCAGGACCATGATCTTCATTATCCGGGACCACCTGGATACCTTCGCGATCGACGGTACTTCCTATGCCACCCAGGGTAAACCCTTCACACCGGCTTACTCCGGAGAATGATCGAATCGCCTGATCGAATATGACAAGTAAAAAATCTGCCGAGGCACTATGATGTGCTTCGGCAGATTTTTGTTGCTGTCTTTTTGCTGATTTTTGTCGGCTTTCCTGCTGTTTTATTGCTGTTTTTCAGCTCTATATGATATGCCTGCCTGATCAGCCGCAATCGTTTTACCAGCCCGGTCGGCATTCACATTTGATAACACTGTACCGGTCAGCACTCAAGTCCCTTTTTGAACCGGGTCATCATTTCATTGGTGAGACTGTGGTCGGTAGGCTGCAGGACAATTTCATCACGGGTGTGCCAGCCGGCTTCTTTGAGCTCGTTCTTGTCCATATGGATGGTAGGATCTCTGTCGACATCACAGTAGAATCCGGCAAGGAGATCGTCCACGATTCCCCAGGGCTGGGACTTATAGTAGCGGATATTTTTGACACGAATACCTGCCTCTTCCATGACCTCGCGCTGAACAGTCTCTTCAAAGGTCTCACCGATCTCGGTGAATCCGGCGATCAGGGCATAGAAAGGAACGTCCCTGCCCGCGTACTTGGTCAGGAGGATCTTGTCTCCGTTGATGACGCCCACAATGACTGCGGGAATGATGCGGGGATAGATGGTCCTTCCGCAGGAAGGGCAGCGGACTGCACGCTCCGTATCGGAGTGGACTGTGGGCGTACCGCAGGTACCGCAGAAGCGATTGTCACGATACCAGTTGGCGAGCTGGTAAGCTGTGATCGCCGCAAACAGGCGGTGCTGGGGGCCGTAGGCCTCGCTCCGCATGGTGCGGATACTTTTGAACTCATATCCCTGCGGAATCTCATCGTCCGTAATATCATCCCGGAGCAGGAAAAACGCGCTGCCGTCCATTGTGAACAGGAATGTATACTCTTTGTCCTCTCCGAGCTCTTTCACAGTGGGAAGGCGCAGATAGCGTCCTCTTTCCTTATAAAACCCCTTTTCATTATCATCTTTGCCCGGCATGCTGATCTTGCCATGCTCGCCGGACTGGTCAATGTCCTCCGCCTGTGCGTCTTCTTTGCTCTCAACAACCAGAAGGTCTCCCCGGCGGAAACAATAAACAGGACTCTCCGGAATCGGATCGGTCTTTTCCGTATACTGATTGTGCAGCGAGTGCGGGTAAATGTCCTGAAGCATCATAGTAAAGCAATCCTCCAAATAATTGTAAACCTGTCATCCGAAATTGACATACTCGGATAATATTCGGTACTCAACGAAAAAAATACCATCAAACCATCCTGTAATCAAGCAGAACAAATGGTTTGATGGTATTTTGAGAGAATTATTTGTTTTCAGACCAAGGCGCGGATCGCGTTGAGG
>Ga0256407_10011074_pt1 | contig 12548 bp, 2 predicted proteins | sample RumenRJG_04DNA_FD_193489 | JGI IMG/M metagenome (GOLD analysis project Ga0256407, IMG submission 193489) | Bovine rumen microbial communities from Lethbridge, Alberta, Canada - RJG_04 | ecosystem: Host-associated > Mammals > Digestive system > Stomach > Rumen | place: Canada: Alberta | collected... | reverse complement strand
TATTTAATCTTAAATAAAAATATGCATTTTCATTTTCCTTATAATTTGAAATATCTAATATCAAAAGATAATTTCCAGATAATTCAATACCTTTTGATTTTTCTAATTTTGTTTTATTATATTCATTATTATTTTTAATTATTATTTCACTATTTCCATTCATGAAAATAATAAATTTAATTTGTTTTTCATCTTCTTTTTTTTGATAAGTACATTTAATTTTTAAATTATCATCTTTTTCATTAGTATTACAATTTAATTTTTTAAAATCTTTTGAAAAATCATCATTAATTGATGTATCAACATAATAATATATGTCTGTAGAATAAAAAGAATTTTTTTTACTAGAAAATTCATAATAAATATCTTTAGAAGATTCTAAATTACTAATATTATAAATAATATATAAATTTTGTTTTTGTTCAATTTTAATTTTTTTTTCTTCATATTCATTAGCTTTTATTATATCTGATTTACTTTCATCATTTTTTAAACTTTCAATTGATATATCTAAATTCATTTTTGTATTAAATATAAACATTATTGACTGATTTCCTTGAGTAAATTCATTACCTAATGAATTATAATATAAATATATATTATCTTCTAATTTTAATTGAGAAGTAAAATTAAGACTTTTCTCATTATCAATTTCATATATTTCATCTTTTTTTTTATTAAATAATATTGAAGTAATTAAAATATCTTCAATATTTTTATGTATAATTTTAATATGGAATGTATTATTATAGTCTAAATCTCCAATAACAATAATTTTTTCTTCATTGTTTATTTTTAAAGTTTTAGATGATTGAATATTCATTATTTCATATGAATATAAATCATGTTCATTAATTGAAATATCAATTTTCCTATTAATTAATGTATTATTATCATTATTATAAATAATAAGATATAAATTAGAATCATCTGATTTATTTCTTTTAGTATAAAAATATATATAATTATTATCATCTTTAGTTTTTTGTTCTATTTTTTTTAAATCAAATCTTTCATTTTCCATATTTGCATAATAAATATTTGGATTTAAATCATTTTTATATTTCAAAAGATAATTAATAAATGAAGATTTAGGTAATTTAAATAAATAATAATTAATATCTTTTTCAAATGTAAGTTCAGTTTTATTATTTATAGTTTTTTCATTATAAAATAATTCTCCTTCTGCTACTATAAAATTCATTGTAGAATCCTTATTATTAATATTTTCAAATTTAAATAATAAAATTTCATCATCATTTAATTTACTTGATGAATGATAAGAATAAAAATAATTATCTTCATTTTTAATTTCATAAGGTTTAAATTCAATTTTTGATTTATCTTCTAATTCATCAAATGTTTTAAATTCACTTTTTTTAGAAATATAAACTTTTATTTCTGCTTTTTCTAAATCATTTTTTGTTTCATATTTAGTTGTAAATTTTTCTAAAATTTGTGAATTATCTACTTTAATAAATATATAATTTTCATTCAATGAAATTTCTTTTTTTGAATTTATTGATAAATCAATTATTTTAGATTCATCATATTGAGTATTAATAATATAACCATCGACAATATTATTAATTAAAATAACTATATAATTTTCAGAATTTTTTTTTTCAATATTAAAATATATAATTTTATCTTTATTAAAATCTTCTGTTTTAGTAAAATTAATTTTTATTTTTTCTTTTTGTTCATCGACATTATAATTTTCAATATCATCAATTTTTTCTTCTTTATAATATTTATAATTATCTAGATTATAACATTCTTTATTTAATCTTAAATAAAAATATGCATTTTCATTTTCCTTATAATTTGAAATATCTAATATCAAAAGATAATTTCCAGATAATTCAATACCTTTTGATTTTTCTAATTTTGTTTTATTATATTCATTCGAATTTATTTTTGATAATACTTTTGATATTATTGAAATACAAAAAATTATTTTGAGCATTTTTATCTTTTAATTTAAAATAAAAAAATCTTTTTCTATAGTATTTATTCATATTATACACTATTAATTATTAAATTAAAGAAAATTGTAACAAAATAATATTTAAATTTTGTTTTTATTTTTAAATTTATTTATTATATTATACTTTTTTAATTAATAAAAAAATTAATTCAAAATAATATTAATTAAAACATTTTTAATTTCATATTAAATTGTATTATTCAACTTTTTTCATTCCAGATTCATTTCCTAAATAAAGAGTAGAAAACAAATCATTATAAAATTCAGGAATAAATTTACAAGCTCTAGTACAATCAGGTTGATAATTAATTTCAATAACATGAGGTTCTAAATTATAATCAATCATAGCATCTAAACCATAAATTGCTCTACTACAATAATTAATCATTTGAGGACAATCTTTACTTGCTAAAAGGAAAATTATTTTGATTTGTTTTTTTAATTTTATATAAATATTTTCCCAATCAATTCCTCTATCTTTTAAATATTTTTTAAAATCTTTATCATAAATTGTTTCCATTTCAAATTTTGAATAATTCATAACAGTAAAATGAATTTCATAATCATCAAAAGTTAATGGATCAATTGAATAATTTTTATTTGAACTTCTAATCCAAAACATTTTATCATAAAAATATAATTCTAAAGGAAAAATATTTTTAATTGCAATTATAAATCTTAAATCAAATTTTTTATTATTCATTAAATATGGTTTACTATAATATTTTTGACAAATTTTTGGTCCTGTTTCACAATTTCTTATAATTTGATTTAAATTATTTGTAATTATCATATCCATTGAACGAGACATATTTATTGGTTTTAATATCCAAATATTATCAAAACCATTTTGTTCATTATAATAATAATTTCCAATAATTTCAGATAATTCAGTTTTCATATCATATGATATTCCCATTATATTATTTATTCCTAAATTTTTTTGAATTAAATATGTTAAATTTGATTTTAAAGTTATTATACTTTCATATGGGAATTGATTTAAGAAAATATTTTCTCCATTATTTTTTAATTTTAATTTATTTGAATCAATTAAAGTAAAAAGATTTGTATTTAACCAAATTATATCTGCTTCAGTAATATCATTTGTAAATGTTATATTTGGTAATTTTAAATTTTCTTTTACATAAGGAAGATCTGTTACTACTTTTATTTTATTATCTATTTCATTAAAATTATTTTTAAAATAAATTCCACTATTTTCATTTTTATTATTATAATTTTTTAAACTCTTTTTTATTTTTTCTATAGTATTATTTATTAAATTATCATCATTATCACATAATTTAAAATCAAAAATTTTTTTAATTAAATCATTACTAATATTTTCATTATTTTTATCCATTTCAATTAATTTTTTTGTATTTTCTTCGAATTCTTTAATACAATTAGACTTAGAAGCTTCATTTAATTTTTTAATTTTTTCATTAAACTTCTTATTAAAATATTCATTTGGTGTTTTATACCAACAAGTAAGTCTTTGTGACCTTTCTTCATTTTCTGAAATATTAGCAAGAAAATCAATAAAAATTTCATCACCTTTTTTTAAATTTTTCAAAGGCCATAATATAGAATAAGTAATTAATTCATCTTTTTCAAATTTTCCACTTTTAGAATAAATAAAAGGAAACATTGCACAATTTGGTATATCACTATGATTAATTGAAGAACCAAATTCATCATTAATATACCATATTGCATCTTCATCATATTTTTCACTTGTTACTAAACGATATGTTCTATTTATACTCCACATATATTTATGTACAAAAATTTCTCTTTGTAATTGACATAATGATGATTTTTTTTGATTTCTTTTTAATATTGTTTCTATTGATATATTATTAATGTATTTTATATTTGGGATTTTTTCTTTTATTTTATTAATTAATTCAGTATCCATTAATAAATTATATGATTCATCGTTATTTAAATTTTCATCAGTTTCTTCATAATCTAATGTAGCATCAATTATGAAATTATTTAGTGAATCATTAAAATTTGATAATAAATTTATTAATTTTTCTTTATTGTCATTTAATGAAAAATCATATTCATTATCACTAATATCAACAGTTGATATTTTAATATTTAAATTTTTAAATATTGAAAAATCTTTAATTATAAATGGATTTCTATCACTTAAATCAAGTATTTTTTCAACACCATAAATTTCATTATATTTATTATATAAATCATCATCATTATCGTATGGATCATTTCTTAATAAATAATTAATTGCCCATAATGAACAATTTGGTGTTAAATGTCTATTTAAAATTTCTAAATTAGGATATTTATTTATAAATTCTTCTTCATATTTTTCATTAATTTCACAAAAAGGATTTTCTCTAATCCATAAACCTTTTAAAGTGTTATTTTTATCTAATAAATCATAAATTAATTGAATATTTTCAATATTATTACTTTCTAAAGACAAAGTTTCAGTTTTTTCATTTATATGAACTAAATTTAAATTATCATCATTAATTTCCATTGAATCATAATTTAAATCAATATATTTATTATTAGCTGCTAATTTTGAATTATATTGAATTGGATTTAAAATTTTATTATTATCATTTAAATCAATTTGAGTCATTATTGGTTTTTTAATAAAACTATATTTTAACATTGTCATTGTTCTTTTAATTATTTGTGGATAATTTTCACAAAAATAATTAAATTGTCTTAATTTATAAGTCCAACAATGATCAATAAGGAAAACTAAATCATTTTTTGCAATATCTTTTTTTGCTTTTAACAAATATCTATTTTCATCTTGATTATCAAATATTTCAAAAAAATTATCAGTATCAAAAATTTCATTTTTTAATTTAACAAATAATTTCTCAGAAAGTTCTTTTGGAAATTGCATTCCATATAATTGTAATTCATGAGATGAATAAAATTCATCAAATTCTTTCCATTTACCATCAGATGGATTTTCATTTGTCATTTTTTTCACTTTAAAAGATAAATTTTTAATTAATTATTATTGATGAATAATTTAATTTTTAAAAAAAAATTTTATCATTAAGATTAAAACTTAATGAAAGAAAATTTAGGAAAAAAAAATTTAAATAATAAAGATATAGAAAATGATAATGATTCAAATAGTGAAAATTCAGATCAGGAAGATTATAAAGTTTTAAAAAATGATATTAAAAATAAAGTAAAAAAAGAAAAAAATATTGGAAAACTTTTAAAGGATATTATACATAAATCAGATAAAATAAAAGGAAGTGCAATTTTATCTAAAGCAAAAGAACCTTTAAAAAAATTAGATGAAGAAAGAAAAGAAAAAAAAGAATTAAAAATTAAAAGAGAATTAAGAAAAATTCAAAAAATGTTTGGATATAAAGAATATAATAAATGGGATAATATAAAAGAAAAAAAATTATTAAAAACTACTACTAGAGGTGTTGTTAAATTGTTTAATTCAATTTTTGAATTTAGAAAAAAAGAAAAAGAAAAAAGAATTGAAGAAGAAAAAAAAATAGATAATAAAGGAAATAATTTTCTTATGATGCATAATTTAGAACCTAATTTTAAAAAAAAAACATTTGAAGAAGATAATGAAAACAATAATTAAATAAACAAATTAATTTTAAATTATTAATTAATGTTTTACTTTATAATATTTTAAATAAAAGAAAAATTATTATTTTTTTTTGATTTACAAATATTATCAAATTGAATGATTTTAATATATAATAAAAAGATTTTTTTTTATATAATATAAATCAAAAAAAATTTAATAATATTTTAAAGAAATCAAAAATTAAAAAATTTTATTATTTAATAACTTATAATAATAATATCATTCAATAAAAAATAATATTTAAAAATTTAGAATTTAAATCATTTAATTACCATGTCTAAAAACTTTTGTAATATTTAAATCTTGATTAGAAATAACTTCAATTTCCTCTTCTTCATCAATTTCATATTTCATACTATAAAAATTAAATTGTTCAAATAATGAAACATAAGAAGAAGATTCAGATTTAACATAAGCATTAACTTCAACACTTTTATCTTGTAAATAATAATGAGGTCTAATCCCAATTGTTCCAGAACCAAGAATTCCTTTTATTGTTCCTTTATATAAATTATTAATTTCAGTAGATATTATTAATTCTATATTTCCAGATGTATGAACATCAATATCAAATTCAAACATATTATTTTTTTCAATACATTTCATATAATAAGAATATTTTAAATTATTAGAAATTGTCTCTAAATTAACAGTAAAAACACTTTGTTCATATTCATCAAAAACTTTTATTGGTTCTAATTTTGAAATAAGATCATTAAATGGAATATTTTCTTCACTTAAAGGTTTAATTTCTTTTAATAATTTTTTAAATACATAATCTAAACCTGTTTTTATTGATGTATTAATTACATTTTTAATATGATACCAATCATTTTTTACTGTATTTTGTATTACATTAACTGTATCATCAATTTTTGAGACTTGTTCAGTTAAAAATTTTTGAATAGATTTTTGAACTTCTAAAGATTTTGTTTTATAAATTTCAGAAAATCTTTTAAGTTGAGAATTTTCTTTTGTTAAATATTCATATTTATTAAAGTAATCATCCATATGAATATATGAATTCATTAATACATTAATAAAATTACCTTCTTTTGTTCTTATTCCTATAAAATTTGTATTTTGTAATATTGAATTATTAAATTCTTTATATGCATTTTCAATAAATTTAATATAAGAATTAATTTTATTTAAATTATAATATTGATTTAAATTTCTTTTTTCTTTTCTCTCAGTGAAACCTATTAATGAAATATTCTCATATTTATTTTGAATTTCATTTCTCATTTTTATATCAAATTCATTCCCAATATCATGTGATAACATATTCATTGTAAAACTTAAATTATTATAAACATTTTCAACAATTTTACTAATGTTTGTATTTTCTAATTTAATTTGAACTTCCTTTAATATATTATTATTATTATCAAAATTATCTATTAAAAGATTAATTATTTTTTCCATATCATTAACTTTCTCATCAAAACCATATTTAATATTTTTAATATAATACAAAATTGAATCATTAAACAATTTTTTTATTTCTTCGACTTTATTTTCATTTATTTCAAATTCAAAAATGGTATTATAATTTTCAACAACATTCAAATAATTTTCATAGACTTCAATTACTTGAATCATATCTAATGATGTACTACTTTGAGATTTAGTAGAAACCTTTTTGAATATTAAATTCTGATATTCTAATAAAAGAGAAGAAATTTCATTTAAGTCTTGATTTATTTGATAATCATAATTGTTTTTAAATTGATTTAAAGATAAATTATTTAACATTTCTTTAAAGTAATTAGTTAAATTTGTTTTGAAACTTTCTGGAAATGATTTAGGAATTAAATTTAATATAAGTTCATTACCAATTCTAACATTAAAATCTGATGATTTAAGTTCTTTTATCAAATTATTCATAAATTTATCTGGAATAAGTGATAATACTTCATCTTCAAAAATTGATATTTTATTAAATATTATATCATTAATTTGAATTGGAATAATTTGTTTAAATTCATAATTAATTGTAATATAAATATTTTTTAAAGTTTCACTTAATTTTTTTGATATTGATATTACATCTTCAGATTCAAGTAAAGTTATCATATAATCTTTAATATTATTTATTTCTTCTTTAAAATATCTAAATTTATTATTAATAGTTGATATATAATCTTCATTATAAATATAATTTATTTCATTAATACCTGCTCCATTTAAAAAATCTGATATAGTTCTATTATATCCTTTAAAAAATATAGATTCAATATTTGAAGTAAATTCTAATTTCTCATTAATTAATCTTTTTCTAGCTTCTTCTTGAAAAGTATCAATATCATTTCTTAAATTACTAACAAAATCATTGAATTCTACTGGTAAATTTAAATCATCAATTTCATCATTTTGAATTTTATTAAAAATATCATTTAAATTATCATTTGAATAAATTCCTATAATTTTCTTAAACATATCATTAAAAACTTTAATTAATTCTTTATAAATTGAAATTTCTGTTATATTTTTTTTAGTTCCTTTTAATTTTTGTAAATCTGATATTGTTGAATTATATTGAAAAGAAAGCCAATTGAAATTTTCATCAAATACTTCTTTAAATGTTTGATTTAATTTTTGTTTTAAATCGGATAAATAATTATCATAAATATTATTGATTGAAGTCCAAGTATTTAGTTTTAAATCATTACTTATTTCAGTTAAAGCATCATTTATGAAAGTATCAAAAATATATTCATGATCTAAAAATTTGAAATTTTGGAATGTTGATATAATATTTATTTTATCCTTTAAATTATTATATGCATCATTAATAATATTATTATATTCATCCTTTATTTTATTTTTTAAAATTGAATTTCCTTTTATATTAGATAAAATATCTTGAATAAATAAATTATAATTATTTTCAATTTCATTCTTTAATTGTTTAAAATTATCATCATAAGATTTATAATTAAACATATAACCATTTTTATAATAATAATATTTTTTTTCTTCAGTGAACAAATCAATAATTTTATTCTTTGGACCACAGATAGACTCTAAATATTTTTTTAAATCATTCATTAAAGAAGAAGGTTTACTAAATATTTTCAAAGCAATATTAGTAATACTTGCATTTATACCTTTCATATTTAATTTTCCATTAAAAATATTTTTAATATCATTTTTAGTTTTTTCTATATAAGGGTCCATTAATTCATCAGTTTTTTGTCTAATTAAATATAAATAATTTTTCAAATCAGAAGCAATGTCAAATGAATAGTAATTATATTTTGAATATAAATTTAAAAATTTATTTGAGTCTAAATTTGATAATGAATTTTCCATCATTGTTTCTGCAATTGGAATTAAATTATTTAATTGATTTACTGAATCTCTTAATTTTGCTATTTGATAATTATATTGATCCATTTCTGAGAGAACTACTAAATTTCCATTTTTACATAATTCATTATTATCTTTACAAATATAATATTGAAAATGTAAATTCATTTCATTATATATTTTTTGTAAATTTGATATTATTTGTTCTTCTGATAAATTAATTCCTTTTGATGATAAAGAAAATTCGTCATCATTTTTTTTTACATATTTATATAATATTTTCATTTTTCCTTTTCTATCAAAAAATAAATTTAAAATTTCATCTAATTTTTCTTCTATTTCTTCATATTTTGCTCTATAATTTCCATATTCACCATATTTATTTTTTGGAGCTTTAGAATTAAATTCTGCTTTAATACTTTTAACTGTTTGATAAACTTTATTATATGAATTTTCAATTGCATTATTAATACTTAAAATAAGTAAATTATTTAAATTAGTAATTTGAGATTTTTTTTCTTCTTCCTGAGAAAGTATAATTTTTCCTAATTTTGTAATTAATTCAGTTGGTTTAGAAACATATTGATTAGCATGGACTAAGAAATGTTTATTGAAGAAAGTATAATTAAATTCTTCAAAAGCAGGAATTACAATAAAATAATAATTTCTAATCATATCATTTAATAAATTATCATCTGTATAAATTTCTATTATTTTATTTAAAAGATTTCTTGATAAAGAATTATTAATTATATTATTAACTTCATTTTCTATTAATGAACAATTTCCTAAAGCATAACCATAATTTCTTTTTTTAGTAGATTCAATTATTTTGATTAATATGTTAAATAAAGTTGAATTAATATTATCTAAGAAATTTTGATTTGTATATGTATCTTCAATATTATTTAATCTTTCAATAATAAATTTCTTATAACTTTCTTCTCTTGCTTTCATTGCTGCATAATTTACTGAAAGTAATGCCTTAACATCTTCAACATAAATATTGAAATTTAAATCATAATGAATAAATGTTTTTAAATAATTCATTAATGATGTTTGATTTGATTCAACTTCATTTACATAATTTTGTAAATTATCAATAATATTTTTGAAAGTTTCTGAATTTAATAATTCACTTTTATGAGTAGAAGTGATTTTATTAAAAATTGCATTTATCATATCATTTATTTTTACTCTTAATGAATTAATATTATCTATTAATAATTTTCTATTTTTGTCACCTTCTTCTTCACCCCAGAAGATTCTCATTGCATCAATTACAGAAGCATTATTTCTTGCATTATATGAAATAAATTCAACATCTTCTAAAGGAGAATTTAATATTTCTTCAAATTGATTTTGAACTTCATTATAAAATGTAATATTTTCAACTGCAATTGCATTTTCAATTCTTGTTTTAAAACCAGATAAAATTTTTAATACTTTTTTATATGTATCTTGTATATCATAAAATGTTGCAATATCAAAATTAAATGGTGTATAATCATTATAATTTTGCTTTTCTACTAATCTATTTTTTATTTTTTCCTCAATTTCAGGATAAAAAATTTTAGAAGCTTCATAAATATTATTTGCATCACTTTGATGATCATTTATAAAATTTATAACATCATTTTTTGTGGTGGAAATAATTTTTATTAGATTATTTTGATTACCTTCATTTATTTTTTTTAATATATTATTAAAATAATAAAGAGTATTATTTGCTAACTCATTAGCATTATTATAACAAGTAGCACTTAATGAAATAATAGTATGAAAAAAATCTTCTACTGTTTTAAATGTATCTGATAAATCAGGAGGTGTTTCAATTTTTTGAAATAAAGTTTCTAATTGAATATTCAAATTTTTCTCTGTTTCATTAAAATTATTTTCACGAATATAAACTACGAATTGTTCAATAGGTTGAATAAGTTGATTAATAACTTCTTGAATTTCATCAATAATTGTATCAAAATTTGTAATAATTGTTTGATTTGATATACTTTCTAAATTACCATTTTTATTATAAAAAATTTCTAATTTTAATTCACCTATAAGAGGTAAAAATGCAATTTTTGAAAAAAGACCAATTTTAACTCCTAAAAAATCAATATTAAATAAAGGATAAATGAATATGAAAGGTTGATTAAAAGGATCTGGACTAATTTCATCAATTTTTCTTAATTTATTTTCATTAGAATTATTAGAATTAAGAAGTCTTGAATTTGATTCTAAATTATTACTATAATTTATTAAATTTTTTGAATTTATAATTTCAATAATTTTATTTGTTAATGAATTATCTTCATATGAAGACTGTAAAGTTAAAACTGATTCTATTTTTTCAGAATATCCATTAATAGGAGGATTTCTAGTTGCTAAATTATTTCCTTCTGTTTCATTAAAAAATGTATGATCTAAATTTTCAGATTCAAAACTATTTGATATTCTAATTGATGAATCTTTAACATTAGTAACTTCTTTAACTTCATTATTAATTATATTTATTGCCATATTTTTAACATTATTACTTCCATTAATATATGAAATTGGTTCATTTTCAGTTTTATATAAGACACATTTTTCATTACTATTATTTTGATATGAATATTTAATTGAATTATTATTAGATTCTTCATATAATTTTTTGTCTAGTTTAGGAATAATTTTATTAATAAATTCATAAATATAAGCAATAAGAGTAGAATTATAATTATTTTCAACTTGTAAATTTGAAATTAAACCATTTTCATCAAAATTAAATTTTATAAAAGGAAATTCCTTAGAATCATAATTTCTAATATCATTCCCTCCAATAAAAACATTAATTTCATTATTTTTTTTATTTAAATTTAACAAAACAGCATAAGCATAATAAACAATAGAAGAATTATCTTTTTTTTCAAAATCATAAACATTAAGTAAATACTCTCCCTTAATTTCAGTATAAAAATTTTTTTCTTCCAATCTTCTATTTTTTCCCACTTTATTAACTTCAATATTCAAATTTTTATTAATAACATCTTCATAAATATTAGTATAATTTATTTTTTGATTAATATCAATAATAATTCCAGTATTTTCAACACAACAATAATTCCCATTACAACAACCTTTATAATTACATTGTTTTATACTTCTACAATTTTCTTCTATACAACAATCTTTTTCATTACAACATCCTTTTCCTTCACAAAATATTCTATTTTCACAAATTATCTTACAACATTTTTTTCCATTACAACATCCTTCAAAATCACATTTTTCTATATTTTCACATATTTCACAACAATTTTTTCCATTACAACATTCATCATCTTCACAAAATTCTATTGATTCACATATTTCACAACAATTTTTTCCATTACAACATTCATTTCCGTAACAATATTCTATTGATTCACATATTTTTTCTTCACAACAATCATTTTCTTCACAACATCCTTTTCCGTAACAAAATTCTATAGATTCACAACATTTTTTTCCTATACAAATTTTAGTTATTTTGATTATTATTGGAATACTTATTATTAAAATAGATATAATTACTATTCCAATGATTATTTTTGGTTTATTTCTTGTGAAAAAATTGTTATTTTCTTGTTCAACACT
>Ga0256407_10011073_pt1 | contig 12551 bp, 11 predicted proteins | sample RumenRJG_04DNA_FD_193489 | JGI IMG/M metagenome (GOLD analysis project Ga0256407, IMG submission 193489) | Bovine rumen microbial communities from Lethbridge, Alberta, Canada - RJG_04 | ecosystem: Host-associated > Mammals > Digestive system > Stomach > Rumen | place: Canada: Alberta... | reverse complement strand
AGACGACATGATATAGGTACAACATATAGGTACCACAAAATATAATAGCAGCTACAGTCCAATGTGATTGTAGCTGCTATTGTTATGGTATAGAGGTATTACAACCTGTGGTTTATCGAATGCTTACTTTTGTTTGGAGGTATTAGGATTTTTCGTATATTTGCACACTGTAAAGGGTGTTGACACTATTGCTTACCCTGATCCAATAATTCCTAAATAGGTATAAATATTGCGTAATGTACTGAAACTTAAATCGTTAAGCGATGCCTTGTGGGAAAGAGAATGAAACTTGTAGGTATTGTGTTGTAATAATTGATAATTAAATTTGGAGAGAATATAATTTGTTATGGATTTACTAAAAATACTATTAACACTTGAAATGACTAGTGAGAGTTGGATTGAAAGCCTTTTTAAAAGCCCCTGGTTTACGGGTATTGGAACATTGGCATCTTTCATTGGTATCATTATTACAATTTCCCAAGTATGGAAGAGTAGAAAAACCTCGGAACTGATTCAACAAGATGTGGAGAGTAATACACATGCAATCCGGTTGTTCTTAGATATTGCTGGTTTAACAAAGATGAATGATGAAGTAGATCTTGCAAGAGAGAACATAAGGAGTTGTTCTTATGATGCGGCTTGTGTTAGACTTGCAGAACTAAAGAGATTCCTATGGGAATATAAGAATAAAGTTACGGGTGATAATGTAAGAACTATTTCTGAGGTAATTACATTACTGGGAACTGATATTATTATTCTGACAGAGTCAAAAAGAGGCGCAGGCGTTGATAAAACAGAACTGCTTCAGCATCTGAATAAAATAGGTGATCTTTTGTCTGAATGGAGTGGAAAATTAAAAAATGAAAATATATAGCAAAATGGAACGTAAACTTATTGAAATAGACAAACTTACTAGAGAAAATAAGCTTGATTGGGAACCTACAAGCAGAATGGCTATGTTTGGTACTTTTATGGGGGATTACTTTGTATGTATTGACCAAAGAACTTTTAATGAAGAATCTTATGAAGTTACTATTTTTAATCAAGCAGGTGACATAGATGATAGAAAGTTGTTCCTTGATGGAGACATAGGCTTTGATAGTGTTAAAAGCCTCTATATGTATATCGTTCAAAAAGATTCATTGCTTCACTCAAAATACGAGGAGGCTAAGCGCTTATATATGGAGGAGGAACAAAGAAAGGAGAAACTTACAATAACAATGAGTAAACTTACAAAACGTCTCATTTCTGATGATGATATTGTAAAATTACCTGTTAAAGAGAACCCGGCTTTTGGCTATGTAAATGAGAAAGATTCAAGATTTGAAATGCCTCCTCTTGTACAGATTGCCACTACAGAAGACTATACTTCATTAAATGAAGCGGAAGTAATGATAATTGCAGCTCCTGGTGCAACTGGAAAAACTGTTTTGTCGAAATATCTATGTCAGCGATATGATTTCTTACGATTGGATTTAGGCTTGTTTGGACCTGTAGGGTCTAATTCTTTGTTGGGCGTGTTTGCAGACAACTTTGAAAGTATTACAGATTTGGTTAATATGAGTGTCAATTTGCAACAGGGCAAAACAACAATGGTTGTTGATGGTCTTGATGAAGCTTCTATAAAAACTACTGAAGAAGCATATGAAGGTTTTCTTCAGGACATAGTGAAGTTGGCAAAAGGAGGCAAAGGATTATCATTTATTCTTTTGGGGCGTACGAAGGTCGTAGAAGACACTTGTATCTATCTAGAAGATGCAGGAGTAAAAGTAGTCCTAGCACAGATAGAACCCTTTACAATACAAAAAGCAAAATCATTTGTAGATAAGCAACAAGAGGGAGATAGCTATATAAAGCAAAACCAGCAATATGTGCAAGTCAGAGATTTTATAATTGAATCTATTCAAGGTTTTTTCAGAAATGAGTCTGATATCAAACAACAATTATATGAACGATTTATTGGTTATGCTCCTGTGCTGCTTGCCATTTCAAGGCTAATTAACGAAAATGGTAATTACTATGAGTTATACTCCTCTTTACAGGAAAGCAAGAAAAGGAATGTTGAACTTGTGGTAAATATTGTAGAGAGAATCATGCTAAGAGAACAAGTGAAGATTAAAGATTTGGTTAAAAACGAACTTATGCACAACCGGCCTGTAGTATTCCAAGAAACACTGTTGCCAAAAATGTTTGGATTACAAGAACAGTGTATCAGGCTTTTGGCTTATGTTCAAAAGGTTCCAATATCTTTTTCAATATGCGATGACGAAGCATTTAATTTGATTTACAATGAAAAGATAGAAGAATGGATTGAAGATCATCCTTTATTAGATAAAGTTAAAGGCAATTTCCAAAATACAGTTTTTGAAAGTTATATCTTAGCTTATGTGATGAACCAGAAAGGTAAAGAAAAGGATGTGTTGGCATATCTTAAGCAAACAAGAGGGCCTAGCTATATGTTATTTGATATATTCCGAATGATAAACAACTCTTTTAATGTAGATTATAGGTTTGTACCTTTCCTTTATATCTCTTATACAGCACTTGATAGAGCAAACAGTATGTTGACAGGCATTGCTCGTAATGGTGAACTTCAGATTATCGAAATAGATGATTCAAGTGAGGAATGCGCCAAATGCTCCGTTACGTTCTGTTATGGTGATAGTGAAGATGTTGTATTTAATACCAAAATACCTCGAAATGTTAGTTTCGTTATGCCTGCCTATGTTAGTAACGTGTATATTGATGCGAGGATTACAATAGAGTTTGGTGGCAGTAAAGTTGAGTTGGTCGGCCCTATACAGTTGAATTGTGATAAGGTAATTGTGCATACGCCGGAAATGGTATTTGCATCTCAAGGTAAAGGATTTAATGCGTATACGGATGTCTTTTGTTCGTATTTTGATGGTGTGCTTCCTGATGGTAATGTTCCTTCGCTTAAGAACAAAACAGGGATACATGATGTAATTTGGATTTCTAGTGAAAATAGACTCTCTTTCCCTTTTTCAGATTATCGGCATGACTATTTTGCGCCATTAAGAAAAGACCCACAAATGATGGATAAATATCAGAAATTACGCCGTCTTTTGCTCTTGTTTAGAGCTAATGGACGTGGTGGCTTAGCAAGAGTCAAATCAAAGATAGATAATAGAATTAGCAATGTGGAAATTGGAAAAAAAGTACTGAACGCTCTTATCAAAGCTGGTGTGATATACGAGCAGGATTCATTCTATTTTATTAACACAAAATGCATGGACGAAGTGTTAGAAGCAACTTATGCAGACATACAGAAATGTAAAATTAGTATGATGACAATGAGTTTTCTTCGTAATATATAGGAGCAGATTAATAGTTAATAATTTGCTATACATAAAGAAATAATAACAGGAAAGAGGTTATTGTTTTGCAGTTCGTATAATCTTAATTAAGGAATTTAAGAGATGAATATGAAGGTAATACGTACGTTTCATCCAATAGGACAGGGAGCTTTCTATACAGAGAGGTTCTTCTTTTATGATGGTGATATACTGAAAGCTGAGCATAACATCGTATTTGATTGTGGTAATCTTTGGAAAACCAAGAGGGGACAGAAAGTGGTGTCAAAGGCTTTTGATAAAACGGATGTTATAGACTTCCTTTTTATTTCGCATTTGGATTACGATCATATATCATTAGTAGAAACTATCTTCCAGGATGTGGGGTGTACAGTTAAAAACATAGTGCTACCGCTTATATCTGTTGATGATTTGTGGGCGTTATATGCCTATTATCTTATTCTAGGTGCTCAGAGTGGTGCCGAGTTTGTGTATAGAATCATTGAGGCTATTGCTCCATCAACTAATAGGAATATAGATAATCGGGATGACGGGATTATAGTACACATGGTGGGTGATACTGGTGAAGAATATGATGGAATAGGTATTGGAAAAGCAAGAAGATGGGCTAATGGCAGTGAACAGAATGCCACTTGGGAGCCCGATTGGGTGTTAATACCATATAATGTAGAGTATAAGTCACGTCAGAAGGAGTTGATTAGACAGTTTGACTTATTGGTGGCTAATAAGGATGTTGCTGATGTAATTAATTCTACAGCAGGGGAAGAAATAATTAGTGGTCAAGAATTGTTTGAGAAACTAAAAGATGAAAGTTTTGTGGAGAAAGTACTGAGATCTGCATCGATGAGGAGTGTTATCAAAGAGGCTTACGAAAAGATTAAAGGCGGAACAAACGAGAATTCACTACTACTTTATTCAGGTCCTATAAAAAAGGAAAACGATTATTGTATTGTGGATTGCGTTCCATATTGTTCGTGGTGTCATTGCGGTACAGACAGGGCTGGGTGTTTATATACTGGTGACAGTACTTGTGATTTATTGGATTGGAATCAGTATTTTTCTGCGATTTGGGGTTTTATAGGGACTATACAATTGCCGCACCATGGTAGCTTGGATTCGTTTGATGTGATGAAAAATAAAATAGGAGGACGATATATATTCCCAGTTTCTTTTGGTTGCACTAATATGTATGGTCATCCATCTGGGAAGGTATTGTCATATTTATTGGCAAACGGATGCTGTACGCCAATGATTACAGAAATGGCGAACAGTGTGTATATGCAGAAGATAGAGCGGAGAAGATTATTCATGAGGCGATGAAATGAAAAAAGGTAGCTTTACTATATCTCCCTTGGAAAACTGTAATTTGGGCTACCACCTCGAATATAATATGAGTATTTTATTAGTTCCGATTTAGCTATTCAATCGTTAAGAAACTGTAATTATAACAAGTAGAAATGAATAGTTAGAAAGAGATTTGTTATTTTTGCAATACAATTATTGAATTTTATATATTATGACAGAATCGCTATATATTAAAAATTTCGGAGCAATTGAAGATGCTTGTCTTGATAATATCCGTCCGTTGACAATCTTAATTGGTGAGTCAGGGACAGGTAAAAGTACAATAATGAAGTTGTTATCTATATTTAGATGGATATATAAAAGAGTGAACGTCCGTTCCATACTCCAACTTAGTAATGTTACGAAAACGAATCTCAGCTTTGATTTTAAGAATCTTTTGAAAGTGTCGGGCATAGATGAATTTCTAAAGAATGATACTGTAATAGTATACACTCGTGATAATTATGAGTTGAGGTATGAAAAAGGATTGAAGGCCAGCTCCCGTATCGCCCAAACAGATCTGTCCTTAGACAAAGTTTGTTTCATTTCTGATAAGCGTTCAATGATTCCTGACCTGTTGGAGGGAAAAGTTTCGAAAAGTGTTGTTGGCTATTACCTGCAAGATACCTATGATAATTTTCGAAAAGCATCTGAGTCTATAAAGGAGATGATGATAGAATATTTGGGTATCAAATTAAAAATTGAAAAGAAAAACAATAGGGTAAGTTACAAAATTATCAGTGAAGATGATAACCAACAATTTGCATTGATGTTGAGGAATGCATCATCTGGTATGATGAATGTCACACCATTAACCTTGATAGTTGAATATTTGGTTAAGAATTATGACTTTGTAAAGGCTGCAAATGGTTGGATATTCGAATATCTAAAAGATAATGATAAGTTAAGTGATTTTCGTTCTGATTTTAATATAGGTAGTATAAAAAATAGAAATTTGTTCTTCCTTATTGAGGAGCCAGAATTGAGTCTTGATCCTATTAGTCAAAAAGCGTTAATTGATTTCTTGCTGTCTCGTTGTTCTGATACAAGTGATTATGTGAATGCTTCATTGATAATTGCTACACATAGTCCATATATTCTTAACTATCTTAATCTATTGATAGCAAGACATGAAAATGATAAAGATACACCTTTGCCTAGTATAGAATTCGAAGATGTAGATGCATATGAAGTTGCAGAAGGGACGATTCGTCAATTGAAGATTGAAGAAAAGAAACTGATAGACACTCGGGTGATGTCTGATCCAATTTCTGATATATATCGTATGTATAACTCGATAAAGGGTAATAATCAATGATAAATCTACTGCTAAACGAATTTAAAAACTTCATAAATTCTAATGCCAGTCACCTTCCGCCATTCGTAGGTGATCCATCTGTTATATCTGAGACTACTGCAAATGTAGATTTTGACATTGAAGACCCTAAAAGATTGGCACAAGGTTCGTCTTTTATACTTCAACCAGGTGCTGGCAATGCTACGTATAACAATCGTTCTGCTAGAGCGCTAACCTTTATTTGTTATGACGAGTATTTAACGCAGTTTGATGATAATGCAAACCGCTATCTTCGTTGTCGTAACATAGGTAGAGCTGATTTTGTGGCGTTTAGTGCTCAAAATGATTTCCAGTATTTTATTGTTCATGAATTGTCTGTAGGAGGTAGTAGTAAATATGCGAAAGGAATCAAACAACTATTTGGTACTATTCATTTTCTACAAAAGGATCCTGTTGTTAAGGAGTTTATTGAACAATTTCAGGAAATCCACCTTGTGTTAACAACCGATTCTTCCCCAGCACCTTCTCCAGATGAAATGGCAGGTGGATTTATGGAGCCTTACGACCTTATTCCTGGGGTCATAATGATATCAGATAATCGCTTTAGGGCTTTTGGTGCTAAAGTTTACGAAACGAAGAAGGTTGTCTTGCCTTAATGATGTAATTCTGCATCCGAGTGTGTAAACTAAAGCGTGATGAAAGATCTTTGGGAGAATATTGCGTAGATTATGTTTAATTTAAAATCGTAGAATATGGAAAGAACGAATGTTGTATCGTCTAATATCAAATCCATTGGATATGATGTGGATGCTATGGTATTAGAAGTAGAGTTTAACAATGGTGCTGTTTATCAGTATTATGATGTGCCTCAGTACATTTACGATGGATTGATGGCTGCAGACTCCCATGGGAGATATCTTGATCAATATGTGAAAAAAGGTGGTTATCGTTATGCTCAAGTATAATATATGCGTATAGATCATAAACTTCAGCGAGTCCAAGTGGACAGTTTTGAGATATCGGATGAGCTGGTTTACAAATACTTTGACTCATTGCCAGAGGCGGAGCGTGAACAAGCTCTACTAAGGGCTATTCGTATTGGAGTACTAGCAACGATGGAAGACAGGTTCTCAGCCTTTCTGTCGAAGACTACAGATGACCTGGGGGTACGGTTGGAGAATCTAAAGCTCCTGTTTGATATGAAGCAGGAAGTTTTCCACAAGACCGCCATCAAAGGTGTGGCAGCAGAAAATGATATCTTGGAATTCTTAGAAGGTTACATTGAACAGCGTAAATATGATGATATTGTGTCCCTGTCAGGAACATCTAAAGGCGTCCTTAAAAACAATAAAACAGGAGATATCCTCGTATATGTAGGCGGGGAGAATAATGGGCGAAAGGTTGCTATTGAATGTAAATTTGACAAGAGTATTAAGCTTGGGGATGTTGATTCTTTAGACATTGGTGCCAATAAATATGATACGGCATGGAGTCAACTTCTGGAAGCCTCGGTGAATCGCGATGCGAATTCAAGTATCATTGTCTTCGATAAAACGCTGGCGGATGCTTCTATTCAGCGAGCTGTTGATGGCGTAGCATATATTAATAAGATAGGATTTGTTTGTGTCATTGACTATGAAGCATCTGATTACCACAATCTGGCTGTTGCCTACAATTTTGCACGTGCCCTTGCTCTTCGCCAGGACGGGAAGAATGTGGAGGTTGATTTCGTGAATATGCTTATCCGGCGCATATTGAAGGATATCAAGGATGTACAGGCTATACGGGGGCTGGTTCAGGCTAACATCAAGAACAACCAACAGATCCTTAAGAATATTGAGAAGGGCTTAATGTCAATTGAATTTAATCAGCAATACTTGACAAAATACCTTGAAGATGGATATTTAAGCAAAGCAGATTTGCTTGAGTTCTATCAAAGGGAGGAAATCAAAGCAAAATTTAAGTTGATAGCAAAGGAAATTGAGACCGATGACGTGGGTTAAATATTATTTTGTATAACCAATTGATATCGTGAAATTCAATAATAGGAGGAAATGTTATGAATAATCTAAAAGTAGATTTTGAAAACTGTTATGGTATTAAGAAATTATCTCATGAGTTTTCGTTTGTAGAACATCATACCCAATTGGTATATGCACCAAATGGTATGATGAAATCTTCTTTTGCACTAACCATGAAAGGCCTGTTTGAACAGGGTAAAAATAAACCCAAAGACAGACTACACGCAGAAAGGAATGCAAAATACTATGTTACTTCAGATGGAACAGCTTTAACGAAAGAACAGATTTTTGTGGCAGATCCAGAGGATAAATTATACGATACATCAAAATTGTTCAACACATTCCTTGCTGATAGTGAATTAAAGGCAAGATATGATACGATATATGAAAACCTTAAAGAATATTTAGCCCGCGTGATTAATCCATTGAAAGATGTTTCGATAAGTTCTGATTGTGATGATGAATTGTATAAAACCTTTAATCTGGGACCTGGCGATACAATTTTCTCAATAATGGAAAGATTGGCTAATGATGTAAAAGGTCATACCTATACAAATTATGGTTTTAGATATAACTATGTTTTTGACAGGGGAGGGAAGGTGAAGCTATTTCTAGAAAAGAATGCTGCCGACCTTAATGAATATGTGAAGAAATATAATGAACTAATAGCTCAATCTAAAATTTTTGGAATGGCTAAAGGTCACACATTTGGAACATATCAAGCAAATGAGCTTCAGAAGGCTTTGGCTAATGACGATTTCTTTATGGTTGAACATAAATTGACTCTGAAAACTGGTGAGAGTATTGATTCCGTAACTAAACTAAAAGACGTATTTGAGAAAGCAAAAAATGATATTATCGCTGATAAAAGTCTTAGAGATAGTTTTGATAAAATAACTAAGGCGGTTGATAGCAATAATGAGGTGAGGCTATTTAAAGAAGTAATAATGAAACACCCAGAAATAATCGTGGAACTCCAGGACTACGAGAATTTCAAAAGAAAAACATGGAAAGGCTATCTTAGTGATGAACAAGTGAAACAGCATCTACTGGATTATAGTAAATATTTTAAATCACAGAAAAAGAAATTACAGGAAATTATTAAACAGGCAAGAGAACAGTTGCCAGTTTGGAGGGAAATTTTAAGAGTGTATAATGACCGTTTTTTCGTGCCCTTTGAGGTGGAAATCGAGAATCAAGATGATATTATACTCAAACAATCTGCGGCTAAACTTAAATTCAATTATATTGATGATCAGAATCAGAGAATAACAAAAGGGAAAGATGAAATGTTAAGCATATTAAGCCGAGGTGAGCAGAGGGCGTTTTATATTCTCCAGCTCTTGTTTGATTTGGAAGCAAGGAAACAATCTGGTGTCGATCAACTTATTATATTTGATGATATTGCAGACTCTTTCGATTATCAAAATAAATATGCCATTATTGAGTACCTACATGATCTGGATTCAACAGCAAGTAATATGCATATGATAGTATTGACTCATAACTTTGATTTTTATAGAACATTAGCTTCCAGGCTTGGCCTTGGAAAAACTACTTGGATGGCAGTAAAGAAAGATGATGGTTCTATTGTGTTGGAGAAAGGAGGGTATCGACGGGATTTGTTTTCATATTTTAGCGAGAGAGCTTCTGATGACAAAATTTTCATCAGTATGATACCATTTGTTAGAAATCTAGTAGAGTATACAGAAGGAAATAATGATACTAAATATGAGAAGTTGACAAGTTGCTTACATCTTAAAACTGACACAAAGAGTATTACGGAGGATGATGTGATAACTATTGTTAAGGGGTTTACAAAAGGGGCTGGATGTACTAGACCAACAAGCACGAACAAAATATATGATTTAATTATGCAAACGGCTTCAGCCATTAACCAAGAAACTGCTCCTAATGAGATCTTAATTGAGAATAAAATAGTATTGTCTATCGCATGCAGATTAAAAGCAGAGGAGTATTTGAAAAAGAGACTCATAGAATTAGGAGAAACTGAGGCGTCTCTTGCGGTAACAAGTGTACAAACAGCCGCGTGGACAAAGAAATTAAAAAATACTTGCCCGAATGATCCCCAAATCAGCGTTGTTGAACGTGTGAATATGATAACACCTGAATTTATTCATATCAATAGTTTTATGTATGAACCGCTGATAGATTTGTCGATTCATCATCTGATAAAATTATATCATGACTGTTGCGGATTGTGATAATTGAGGTCGTTTGTTGGTTAACTTAATTAGGTTAAAAATGCTTCATATCGTTTGGAGTTTGATTTAAGTGAATTAGGTGTTGGTTTCCTTACTGGAGGACTTGTGGATTGTGAATACGAACCGATAAGTAAATTGGAGGAGTATGCAGATGAATACAGTAAGATGATTAGTAGCACTTATAATTCAATTCCTGTCTTACAAGCAAAATATGGAAAGTTTTCTCTGCTGGCACGCGAAAAAGTTGTTTCTTTCATAATGATGGAAAATGATATTATGCAAAAAGTGTTTTGTCTAAAAGAGGAGCGATGGAGCAAAGAAAGGGAGTGGAGGCTAGTATTTGAACTTAAATCAGATAATTCCAATATACGTTATCATAATGGAAAACCATATATTGAGCATTATTTAGACAAAAGACTGTTGACAGGCATTACCGTATTCTATATGGACGGTGGTTTTGAGAAAGCTCAAGAAGATGCTGATGAGATAAGAAACTATATAACCAAGAGAGGATATGCAGCAGAAGTAAAAACAGAGAGTTTTAGTTATTAAATACAATTATATTAGATTTCGGCAAAGCCGATGAGAATCATTCCTCATCGGGCTTGCCGAAATCTTTGATATGGCCCTCGGCAATCCTCTCAGCAAAATGTTGATGATGCTTATGGTAGATGACATGGAAGAAGAAAGGTTCTGTTACGCCGTCAATTTTGATTTCATCATCGTACATATCCAATTTCTGATTCTGTGAGATATATCTTTTAAACATGGCTGAGAACATTCGGCTGCGGTATTCCTGAACCGTCATGTTCTTTTTCTGGCTAGGCACAAGATGGATGAAATCGCAAAAGTAACTCAGGATAACATTGGGCATACGTTGCATTAGATCGGCAATACATTCTTCTATCTGATACAGAACCTTATGACTAGTGACGTTCTGCCCCTTTACACGGGCTAAGCCAATCTCTACGACTTCTATGCCTTGTGCATTGAGTTGGTCTAACAAATCGTCTGCAATAATACCGCTACGGTCGGTTGTGAACTGTAGCTTATACTCGTCGCCACTCTCAGAGTACAGTGAATAAACCTCTGTCATCTGACGTAGATAGTTTTTGTGGGCTCGGTTTCGTCTGAGCACAATTTCTCAATCCACAAATACTTCTGAACGCCAATTTTGCGGATATGTTCCTCCAGTTTTCTGGAAGGGTTTTTGATGTTTATAGTTCTTGAATTGCTCATTTTGAAAACGTTTTCTGGGTGCAAAGATAGATATTTTTCTGATATAATGGCAACTTTTATGCCAAAATCTGCAGTTTTTTAGAGAAAAAGTGTGTTTTTCTTGGTAAAACAACAGCAGCAACTTCATTTCGAAGTTGCTGCTGCTGTTATTATTACCGATTCTCTGGCTGGAGGTCGGCGTAGAATTCCGAGGCTTTGAATCCGGGACATTTCTTGATGACATGAGGGAGTTCGCAGTGGCCCATGATGCGGGCGTCTGGATATTCCTTGGTCAGGTCCTTCAAGAGCTCGTACATAGCATGCTTCTGGGCTTCGGTGCGGGTATCGGCAGCGTTGCCTTTAGTGTCGATGCCTCCTTCGTAGCAGATGCCAATAGAACAGTGGTTGTAGTGTCGGGCGTGGGCGCCACGTGCCGACTCTGGCAGCAGGGGAATGATGTCGCCATTCAGACGGATGTAATAGTGATAACTTACCTGGCCGAATTTTGCCTCGCCTGTTGCAATCAGGTTCTCTACACTGAATGGGCGGTCACAGCGTGTGGCGCTGCAATGGCAGATTAAGAGTTTTACTGCGTCGTGATTTAATGATTTCATAATATATATACGAATATAGAATCTACATGATTCATCCTATGCAACTTGTGAAGAACGCTGAACCGGCGAGTGATCCGAAGAACATTGATAGGAATTTGAATAAAGATATCCAATATGACGATTTCATTTTCATAATTAAAAAAGTTTGATGTAAGATGGAAGAAGTAAGATGTAAGATAGAAGAGAGAAAAAGGAGCGCGAATGGTGACCAGATGAACTTAATAGCGGTATTATGGATTTTGTGAACTCTATAGGAACTGGTTTCGCTATAGCATCATCCCTGAATCACTTCCTCACGCCCCCTGTGGTTAATTAATCACCCTCGCCGGGGACGTCGCCGGATGGTTGAGTGTTGTTCTGATTCTGGTTCTCTGAGCTAGAGTTGTTGGGATCCTCAGGGTCCTCAATCTTTCCAGGATCACTTGATGTTACACGCTTGACAATCTTTCCATCGCGATCGAAACAGGTGATGTTGATCGATGTTGATTTCAACTCAT